>Ga0126339_10002363_pt1:7500-13450 | contig 13450 bp, 10 predicted proteins | sample OrbTmetagenome_2_FD_92532 | JGI IMG/M metagenome (GOLD analysis project Ga0126339, IMG submission 92532) | Coral microbial communities from Petempiche,Puerto Morelos, Mexico - Orbicella T R C metagenome | ecosystem: Host-associated > Invertebrates > Cnidaria > Coral | place... | reverse complement strand
TAATATTGGAATTTCGATTTCTTACAGGACGAAAATTGGTGTATTTTTCTGTGGACCAGCAGCTCTTTCGCATCAGCTCCACAAAACAGCAAATGCACACAGCAATGTTGCCGAGGGAGTCAAGTTCTACTACAACAAGGAAAATTTCTAATATGTTGACCCGAATCTGTGAATAAGAGCTTTAATGAATTCATTGTAAAGGTGAAGTTATAGCCCGCAGCTGAAGGAAATAAGCCTGCTTTGCAGGTATAAACAGGGAAGGAAATCGGGACGTGAAAACCCCGTCTTCCCTGTTTTTATGCGCCTGCTGGCGGGCAAGAAGGAAATATTATCTTGGATTTCTAAATTACACACACGATCGTGTCCAGTACCCTAGACTCTGAGGTTCAAACCGTTATTTGCTTAAGGAGTGGCAGTTTTCATGTTGTTCAGTCCATAGTTAAGTTTCAGTCAAAGAAGGTAACTCAGATGCGGGAAATAACAGTGTTCGTTGTATTTAGTTTGCCCTAGAAAGTTAAGTGAAAGAGAATTTAAATAACCAAAACAGCAACGTCAATTAACAACTAATATATATTTACTATAGATTTCGCATTTCATTAGATTTATATTGATAAATTTTTTTTTTTTTTTTCTCGTCCCTAATTAATCCCAAGTGGACACGTAGAGATATTTGGTGATTGCACTTTGATGTTATTCTTGAACCCACATCTCTGTCAAACAGCGCGAGGTCTGTACAGGGGGGTGGGGGTGGCATTGGGCGAGATCTTCAACCCCAGTGTGCGTTCCACTCTGCATTTTTTTTTTCGCCCTAAACCCCACTCGGAAGCATGTTCAATGTTAATTTATGCAATCAAGGTGTCCGTTGACACTTTTTGCTTGATAGCCAGTATATAATTTATTAGAGTAATGATAAACATAGGGCACAGTAAAAGAGGATTTTCTTTGCAAAATTTACCCAACAGTAAAAAACACTTTGACAGGGTTGGATATTAGCACTCGCCCGCTCGCCCAGGCGAGTGTTCAAAGTGTCGGGCGAGAGCAAATCATCGATCACTCACCCGTTTGGCGAGTGCGATTTTCGTTGCCAAGAGCTTATTTTATATTGCGAAATAAACTGTTTTTTACATTCCATTTTGCTGAGAAAATCCCTAAACATAAACTTATCATTTCTATTTTACAAAGTTTTATATTCCGAACTGACTAATAAATTGACGCTGAAAGGCAACAGTGAGCTTCGTAAATAGACAAATATGGCTTCCTCCTAGTGATAATTACATAACCCATGTAGCTGAACAAAGTGATACTGCTGATCACTATCGAGCCATCAGTGATCAGGTAAACATGGCGTCCAACGACCGCGCCTGAGAAAAACAGAACGTTTACTCGCAAACTGCAGGGATCTCACGAAAATTCATCGATAAAAAACTATTTGAAATGTAAAGAACCTCGACTGTGATTGTGTTTTCTTGGGGTTTAAGTTCTTCAAATAGAATTTTTAATTGAAGTAATAATCCTCGGTTTGGGCGAGTGAAAACTGGTCCGGGCGAGTGCATTTTGAGGGTCACTCGCCGAATGGCGAGTGCTGTCAAAATTAAGTGTCCAACCCTGCTTTCATAAAGAATAACAGTAGATTTCAGATTTTTTATTGTTTTGCACTATTTCTTACAATCAATCTATCTGTAAATAAATACTACATATTACCAACAAGAACACAGAAACAAAAAATTACAATAAATAGAAAGTAAAGGTGCGTAATAACCAAAGTAGCTACGACTTTCGGGTTGGTCAATGCCACGTTAAGTTAATTAGCGTAGACAAAAAGCTTACATAACTAAAAACAGTACAGAGTGTATTATATAAATTACTTATGTAATGTAATTTATTAGAGTAATAATGAACATAGAACATAGTATGAAGTAGGCTGCTTGCAGAATTTACTCAATAACAACAACAAAACACTTCTATTTTTACGAAAAAGGTTTCGTGTAAGTAACGCAACCCAAATCAGGCACCTTCAGTAATTTGTTTGGTGAACACTTGCATAATGCAGGTGATGTCAACGTGTCGTCAGGTTGGTGTCATTAGAGGCCAACCTCAGATGCATACCCCGTGTGAAGGAATTTAAAATTAATTTTTGACTAGAGGATCTTTCAGCTTTTTGCCTACTGGCGATAGAGTAATTTCGGTATCAGTATTTAGCACCTAATACCATGGTCTGTAGATAAAGGGCTCACGTGGTAAGATTTTCTTAGCGATGTACAAGGTGTTTATATTACGATATTACAATGCTAAAATAGTATTGGAAAGTAGTTCTGCTGTGTCATTTTATAACATTCTTCATTCACGAGTTAGGTTGATCACAAAACGACTAGACTTGTGTTTGCGGCAGACGATGTGATTACTTCTCAATTGTAATAAAATCTAAGACTATTTAATAAATGTATATTTTCAGTACTCTATCATTGGTTATTAATTTGGTATTATAATATAGATAGGACCCTACGCGCGCTCTGATTGGTCAAAAACCCATGTTTTATCACAGTATAAAACATAGCGAAAGCGTGTTTTGTTGTTTTTCGCCACATTACCTCTATATCACAAAGCAAATGAAGAAGCCTAAGCCGTGTATTACACTGTGACAAAATACTTCGGACATTTGAGAACACTCGAGAAATGTAGAAAACACTCACCTGCGGCTTGTGTTTTCTACATTTCCCTTGTGTTCTCAAATGCCCGTCGTGTTTTATCACAGTGTAATACAGGGCTTAGGCTTTACTTGTTAAATATTTCAAAAAAACGGTTCAATGTTTCATGAACGCCTCCAATAAAATCACAAAGTAGAATGAGTCAATGGTTTTATCCGTAATGGCCTTTGGAAAGGCTCTCGTTAGTTGAATGGGCAAATCACCTCATAGCGTCCAAAGATGGCTCCCAGATCTCCCAGTATTTTCTGGCGCGGAGAACTAAGAGCAAGAATGAATGACTGCTGGTATGATTTTAAGTAATTGGTCTGAAATGTCTTTCCGGTAAAAGTTTCTCAGCTTCCACTGACTGCGTGACCCAGTCTAACGTGACAAGATGCTGCTTTAGTTTCCGTTCTTGCGTTACTTTTTGAAGTTCAGCTAGCCGGCAAAGATCCCTAAACAACCAAAAAGAAAAAAAAAACATCAATAATAATTGATATTCAGCTCTAATTGTTTCCATTTTTGCAATAAGCCAGTCAGAAGCCTTGTCTACTGATATCATGCGATGTCAAGTCACTGACCTGATATGGCGGTAGTCTTGGCATAGTTGGGGCCCGGGTGGGGTACGGTATATACCTAATCGGACCTTGGTACGCTTTCGTGGCACATCAGGCTCGTTTAGCGTCGCCATGAGTATATTGGCTCCACCACACTCGCCTAGTTTGCCGCCGAAGTGCACCAAAAAAGTCTAATGACGCATAACGCCGTCCACACGGGTACGTTTCCGTTTGAAAACATACAGTTTCTAACACGTTTTCGCTCACGGTCCACACACGGTAGAGAACGCACGTCGTTTTCATCCAAAACGCATGCATATGAAACGCTGTTCAGAGTAGAGACTTCAAAATACAGAACCTATGGTACAGATGGTGTGGATAGAAAAAACAGGGGCTTCTACAACGCTGACGTCACTCACATCACACGCACATGCGCAAATGACGGCGTGGGTGCTTTCTCACATTGTATCAAACGTTTCGAGCGTTTCAATGTGAACGAAGAAACACGACGAAAACTGCATTGTGAACAAGAAGGTCTTGTAATGTTCTTTACCAGCTGAATGTTGACATAGCTCCATGGTGTATGGTCGAAAGAGCTTTTACACAGATTTGGAGGAGAGGGAGGAGCAGGGTAGGAAAAAAACCAGGTCCGATTGCCCAGGACAAGTAAATTTTGTTCTTAGGCAAGTGAAAATAGAAGTTCAGTGGCCCAGAGGGCAAGTGAAATTAGCCTCGGTAGTCTTGTGAGTCTGAATAAAAATGTCAGCTTGATAAATTCTAATTTCCAGTCAGAAGCTTTTTCAATACTTAACACTGAAAGCATGGATTAGTAAGGAATCCAAACATACTCTGTTCACGTTTCTCCTCTGATTGCCATACCGGCTGCCAAGTCGTCGAATAAATATTTAAGTAGAGGCAAGTGAAAACTGAAAGTTACTAGCCCACGGGACGAGTGGATTTCAATTTTTTACCTGCCCTGAGGAGCAATTGTTTCCCAGGGGAGACATGTTATCGTAGCGTTACAGAAGTTGAGAAATGGAAATTGTAATAACCTTCCATCCAAAATGACATGCGTCACTTTGCTGTCAAAACTGACGGTGACCTGGGCACCATACATGCGAAGCTTCAAACCGACCAGTTCCAGACTGCAATTAGGTATCCCCTGAAAACAAACCACAGGATGCAATGCCATTAGCGATCAGTAAGGGGCAAAACAGGCTTGAACAGGATTCAGTTGTGGGTGAAACAGGCTTGAACAGGATTCAAACCCATCAGTGACCACTGCGAATCCCTGTACTGCTCTACAAGACTGAGCTATCAAGTGAAGGCTTGCGTGGGCTTTTGATGTTGCGAGTTCGTAATATACCCGTACATGGTAAAAATACAAGTGAATATATGAAAGATCCTATCTCAGAACCGCGAGAGAAACGTTTAGATACATGATTCTACTGCTGAAACACAGCGAAACGCAATAAATCCCCTACAACTAGAAATACTGCAGGAAGAGAGGGCGTGAGGGAGGGAGGGGTGGGAAGGGAAATTCTTGAACATTATTTTTCCGTACATGTAAAATCATTCCTAAGCTATTCAGTAATTCACCATCATTCGCACTTACAGGAAAATTTTAAAATTTACTTTGCCTCAAGTTGCAATGCAAATGTTTTACTGAATGAATGATGTTGCTTATGATCTATACTTGAAAAATCCCCTCTTTTCGGAATGGTAGCAATGTGAAAGCATTCCAGTCCTTTACTGATAGCTTAGAAACACTAGTACAGTTGAGTTACAGATTCTCTTACCACTGAGTTATCCCCAACACGAGTAAACTGATCAAGGTAAACCCTACCAAAGACAAAACACAAAAACGGATACAGACTCTACATCAAATTTGAATACATTTTACTAACTACAAAAGAGAGGCCATCCTGCGAAGGCCTTTAAGAGTTCAAGTGGAGAGAGAAATCAAAGAAATCATAGCAAGATGATCTGCTGGTTTTTTTTTGTTTTTTTTTTTTACCTGCAATGCTTGAACAACCCCAGAGGCGAATTATCGGGAAAATAGCGTTGTGATATTTCTAGTATTTCGTCTGTTGATAGTGAAACTGCGGAGTTCTATAAAAAAGCCATGATCAAATTAAGCTCAAAGGTAGAATCCAAGACAAAAAAGAGACCAATAGGCCATTTCCGAATTGCCTTTTGCCTCTGTGTCAAAACGAGTCTCATTCATATGAAAGTGTGTTTCCCCTACAGGTTCTTTTTCATACAAATCAAATCATCAGCACGAAGACTCGCTTTGAAACAGAGGTACAAGGTGGGAAAATACTTAGCTTTGTAACATGTTGGTCACGAACGAAGCACTTTCCCGTTCGCCCCGACTTTCCTTGGCCCAGTACTAAGTCACTGCAATCATATGTATAACCGCTTGCTATCTGTTAAACCATCCAATTCTTGCGTACTTACGTTTCCTTGGACATTATCGAACACTTTCTTGAGGGATTCACTCGTGGCATTCTGTGTGTAGCTATCTCCATGGCGGTCATATTCCTCAGCAAATTTATCAGCAGTCCGTGATGACGAATGAAACATGTCATCTGGCAGCCATGCCTTCAGTTCACCACATTCCTTTCATGAAACAAAATCAGGGCACGAAACATTTTTCCGTCAGGGACAATTCATTTTCAAACCCTTATTTTCCCGTTTTATCCTCCA
>Ga0126339_10002363_pt1:0-2500 | contig 13450 bp, 10 predicted proteins | sample OrbTmetagenome_2_FD_92532 | JGI IMG/M metagenome (GOLD analysis project Ga0126339, IMG submission 92532) | Coral microbial communities from Petempiche,Puerto Morelos, Mexico - Orbicella T R C metagenome | ecosystem: Host-associated > Invertebrates > Cnidaria > Coral | place... | reverse complement strand
CTGCACTAACACAGACCAAGATACTCAACTCATACTTACTTTGTAACCGGGGGCCAGAATAATAGAGCCAGGAGGCCTTTTAGTATCAAATGCATTCCAGTGCGGACGCAACTGTTGATCTAGTTCACGCAGCTCATTCATAGTGTAACCAGACCCAACCTTTGTGGACAAGATACGTCATAATCACTCAGTGTCTACTTGCCTGGACAACCCATAATAATCAATATGATCATAACTTTCTTCTCTGTGGAAATCTATTGACAAAAAGTTTTATCATTTGTTCTGTTATCCTACGATGTAACAGACAGTTTGCAAACAAATGCAAAATGAACTCTGCTTATTATTGCTGTATTTTCCCAAACAAATCTTTCCAACATTTCAACTCTCACTGCTTCAAACTGGAAAACGTGTGGAAGATAAGGATAATTTTAAAATGGTTTACAAAGAAAAAGAAAACGAATTTTCCTGCCAAAAACCCCGATTGCTGTTGCACCAGACACGCCTCAACTCATAATCACGGTTTGTTGAATACAAAACGAACAAGTCAAAGGTGAAAAAGTTTATTGCCAAGAAATCAATGTTCAAAATGACGAGTGCAAAACGTTACCGTTACTAATTAGTTCAGGTGAATTCCTTTTTTTTACAGACCATAAACTAAAGAACATTTTATTGACGAGTAAAAATCTTTTTTCCTGAACTATACATCCACCTCAATCTAGTTGAATAACATCTATTAAAACTTTGACAATGGTGACAGAAGCAAACCTGAAGGAAGCTTCTTTCCGTGGCATAGTAAAATATTTAACTTTGCCACATGTTCACGTTTCTTTTGGCTATCAAAAATTGCAGAAACTTTGCTTCTCACACACTGAATGGCATTTTCCTGCTATACAGGTGATATCCTAACTCGGGCCCAGCCCCCGCTTCAGTATGTGAGAACCTCATTTCTCACCTCTTTTGCAAGCTCAGCTTTAACTAGATAAGAACATATATTGATATAAGAACAAGTCAAATTAATGCTACCTTACAAAAAGAGTGGAACACTTGAGGATGTTCCCCTGGTGTGCTGGACGACACAGCCACTGCACACATAAAATGAGATATCATTCCACTACGGCGCTGGAAATAAACGAAAACAAATGAAAAATGATTACTCAACAAAGATACGATTGGTTTAGGGTTCTTACTTCATTGAACAATTGCTAATGATTGAAACCCTATGAAATGTGATGAACACGAGTTTGCCACACAACGTTAAGTCTTTATTTCCACTTAATTGATAAAATTAATGTACACCTACATTTTAAACCCTTCACGTAATTTTTTTTTGCATAAAAAGTTCAAAACATTACTCAGCATGAACGTATGTATACAAGTACATTTATGTTTGGTGAATTAGTCATACACAACATAAAATCATCTGTTATGTACACATTCTTATAAGAAACGATTTGGAAATACACGAGACAACAAATATAAATGATAGAAACCGACGTTTCTTGGCATCTTGCGCCATTACTGAGGTTACATAATTAATGTAATCAAGAAATGCACGAACAAATTTGACTGCCTTGGTAATGACATGCTGTGTGTTCAAGATCTTAAACCAGCATTGAATGTACAGTCTGATTCTCTTCGTGCTAAAGTATTCATGTAATTTGTTTGGCACTCTTTTATGCAAATTCGCTTCAACTTAGCCTCTTCACAAACTGCTTTTGATCATTAATTATGTAACCTTGATAATGGCGCAAGATGCACCGAAACGTCGGTTTATATCACTTATATTACTTGTCTCATGTACATGTATGTACACATTGTAAGTGGAAAACTATCTAGCACAGACAATATTATGCTATTATTATATCTCTCAGTTAGTACGCACGCCATGATTGGTCAATTTAGCAGGCCATATTCTACTGTACAGCTAAAATTTAAAGCGGCTAAAATTTATGGCCCGCGCGCTTTGTGCTTGGGCTATAAGTCGATGGGGAAAAAACTCGGGCTGTAACTTACAGTATGGCCCTCGAACTCAGTTAGTAAGGAGTATTTATGTAATAGCCTAGTTCCTAGGTCTCAACATTATGCCGCGGTCAATCGTCTCGGGCCGTTCGTCTGGGATACGTCACTGAAATCAATTGACCACAAAGGCCTGGGAGAAAGCCGTACAGGAACTAAGCAATAAATTTATTATTTACTTACACCAACTCCAAAATAACCACCAACAATCAACAGATCGAGCTAAGTGAAGAACACAATAGTGTGAGTTACATCACAGAGATTAAGACTACTAATGATTGAACTGAAAGTCTTAAAAATTGTCTTGGTTACAGTAAACGTTTGAAGTTGTACTTCAGTGGCATGTTGGGTGATCATATAAGAGTTATAAGCAATTGATTGATCGAGATTGAGGCCTCGAGCTGCTATATTTCTTTTTTATTCCAAGATACGGTTGGTTACGTTGAGGGTCTGGCTTGGTTTAACTGACACCTAAGAACTGGTC
>Ga0126339_10002362_pt1 | contig 13453 bp, 12 predicted proteins | sample OrbTmetagenome_2_FD_92532 | JGI IMG/M metagenome (GOLD analysis project Ga0126339, IMG submission 92532) | Coral microbial communities from Petempiche,Puerto Morelos, Mexico - Orbicella T R C metagenome | ecosystem: Host-associated > Invertebrates > Cnidaria > Coral | place: Petempiche,Puerto... | reverse complement strand
TTAACCAAACTCGCCTGATTAGGTATAAGAATTTGTCAAAGGATATTTAAAGAAACGAAAGGAATGCTTGTTGTAAAGAGGCCCTGGAAGAAATGGCCAGGACTGAACTGAATGTTTCCTGGGGTATTTTATAAGCATCAGACGGCCTCGAAAAGATCAAGATCTTTTATATTTATGCGTGTTTTCGTTAGGTTTGTTCATGTTTGACCAGTCGAGAATCAAATTAGTCTTGGACGAGGAGATATCAACGAAAGACTGATGATTGGCTTTGTGATTGGCTGAGGGGACTGGGAAGGTTACAAGTTATTTGTAAAAATTAATCAAACCCTTCCAAGTAGCTACAATGGGCGACAAAAGTAGTTGAGACACATTTAGAAAAAGACGCTTTTCGATATTTAACCTCTTATTCTCTTTCATTTACATCTAGCGTTAATTCTCTGATATTCCCGGCCCCCCAATTCGATGTTGTGTAGCTGCTGTGGTCTGTGCAGTCTTAAAAATAGTCAAATCAACATTGTTTAGGGAAAGAGGGGGGAGGGGGGGGGGGGGGATGTTTTCAAAACGCTCGAAAATCAAATTTAACTGCGAAGTGTCTCAACAGCTATGTCGTTCATTGTAAGTATGATATCCTTCGCTGTAAAACGCCGGAATCTGTAATTAAATAACAGAAACACATCCAAACTCGTACCAGATTCCAGAGTCCTTTGCGGGGCTGAGTCAGAGCTGTTACTGCAGCCGACCTCTGTACACACACCCAGCTTGAAAACGTAGACAGAGAAGGGTTGGAGACCAGATGCAACATAGCTTGTAACGTTTCCCATGACTCTCTGGATCTCAGTGCCATTCTGATAGATGATGTAACGTAACAGCACACCATTGGGTTCTGCTGGGGGGTCCCAGACCACCGTTACAGAAGTTGAAGTCACGTTCCTAAATAATGGTGGATCCGGAGAGCTGGGAACTAGACAAAAATGAACAGAAGGTCACAATATATTTGAGTTACAATAATTTTAAGAAAAAATTATTCCCTGATACTAGAAACTTACCATCTTCAAGGGTCGTAACCTGAGTCCCCTCACTAAAGCCAGACCCTGCGGCAGTAGTGGCATTCACGCGGAATTCGTAGACCGTGAAAGGCTGGAGGTTAGTTACTGTAAAACTAAATCCCATTCCACTGAAAAGAAGAGTTTCAGCCCCGTCGGTTTTCTGAATCAGTCCATAGCCAACTACAATTCCATTAGGCAACGCGGGCTGTTCCCACGTGACATGTACCGAAGTTGAATTCAACACAGTGACGTTGGGCGCTTTCAAACCATCGGGGACTGGAATTGAAGTAGATTAAAAACAATTTTAAAAAAATTAAATCGTGTCTACTTCTAACGAAGGCGGCCTTATGCGGGGAACCGCACAATTAAGATTGATGACTAAAGAAGAGAGAGAGAGATAAACTTTTTATTTTCTCACTGGGCACCGTCCATTGAAAATAATTAACAATACTGGATAATCATCTTTGCTCCTTCTTTATCGATTACTACCCCTTATCATTGTTCTTTTTTCACCTTGGTTAAGTAGTATTTAGATATTTGTCAGTTCAATCCATTTGAAAATTATTTCTTCACTGCAGTAAAATGTCTTTAACTTCTATCCACGATTAACGCGGACTGATCTTAAAAAATCCAAGTACGAAGCTAATTGAACATCCTCTCCCTCCACCAATCATAACTCGCAGAGGGTGGACGTTCGTTGACATGGATTAAAATTCGTTGATTTAATTCCACGGTTTTAAAAGTACTGATTACGTGGTACTATTGTTGCGTGTCTGCTTAAGTTGAACGGCAGAACCCCAGGTTCTAATGCCAGTGAAGAAAATTTTCACTCGGGACCGCGACTTGCAGATATTTTGGCGTCCAACACAGGCCAAATTTTCTTCCTAAGAAAAGGCTTTACATCACTTTTGATCACTTCTACATGTCTACTTGAGCTGACAGTGCACAACAACTTACCTCCTTCAGGGGTGGAGTTAGTGACATTGTTACTTAGAACAAAGCCAACAGAATTGGACGCGTTGACCCAGAATGTGTAAGTAGTATAGGGAAGAAGGCCATTGTAGATGAAATCCTTTTCGGCTTCCTCGACAGAAATGGCAGTCTCCACGCGTTCCTCAGTTTCTAACTCAACAGAACCCTGCACAATGAATCTACCATAAACCATCAAGTTGTAGAACAGCCTTCCGTTAGGCACTGCCACGCGTGTCCACCGAGCGTTAACCGCTGTAGCATTGCGGATGTTTGTCGACAGAGTCACTGTACCATTCGGTGCAATCTCTTGAGTGAAAGCCACCGCTAACGCGCCGTAGGCGCAGCCTTGCGCCGTGCACGCTCGAACGCGGAACGTATGACGGCTGTACGGTGCAAAGCCTCTTGCTGTGTGGTTCGTGAGCTGGGTTACATTCAACACTGGGTCTGTTATGGAGTCTTGGTACAGTTCATAGCGCGTGATGACTCCGTTTGGTTTATCTGGCGGTAGCATGATGACAGATAAAGCGTATGGACTGTCAGCGACCACAATGGGAGCTGGGATATCATCCGGGACATCCTCGTGCGTTGTTACCTGTGTCGCATTACTAAATGTCCCGCCGCCTCCGGTGAAGGGACGTACTCGAACGTAATACAATGTCCCTGCTGTGAGATTTCCGATAACAGTGTTAAACACATTTGGAGTGGCATTGAATTTTGAGACATAAGCACTCAAAACATCGCTGGTGGCGAACAGGATTTCGTAACGTACAATTGACCCATTGAGGATTGTTGGAACTTCCCAAGATACTTCAACTTCGGTTCTTCCACGCACCAATACCTCTGGGGCCTTTACTCCCTCCGGGGGCAACTCGCCGGTTCTTATCCGGACCACCGGTCCTTGAGCACAGCCGATTCGCGTGCAGGCAGTTAGCTGTAGTGCGTACTCGGTGTAAGCCCACAAGCCTTGGATTGTAAAGTTGTTACTTGTTCCGCTGTACACCACTTGTCCATCCAGTGTTAGATTATACTGAGTTATTATGCCATTAGGCTGCCCAGGCTCGGTCCAGTGCACCTCAAGCTCCTTTGGACGACGGACAGCTGTAGCGCCTGGGACACCGTCCGGAACTACGAAAGTAACAAAAGATGAAATAAATGAAATTGAATTGGACAAAAAAGAAGCCAAAGTAAATTTTCCAATTTAAGCAATTGGAAAGAAGAAGCCTGAAAAGAATCAGGACTTCAACGGGATTCGAACCCGTAACCTCCGCGATACCGTTGCGATGCTCTATCAACTATGCTATGAGGCCACACATAGCTCAGTTGGTAGAGCATCGCACCGGTATCGCGGAGGTTACGGGTTCGAATCCCGTTGAAGCCCTAATTTTCTTCAGGCTTCTTCTTTCCAGTTGCTTAAATTGGAAAATTTACTGCGATGATCATTCTTCACTTTCATCTACAATCGCAGTTCAAATATGAATTATTTAATATATACTTCACATCAAAAAAGAAGCCACTCGGAGATAATCTAAACCAAGAATCTAAACCAAGTTAACTTCGCGGACCGTAGCCTGCCTTGCACGCGTCTTTGCTTGGAGACTGTAGGTTAGTTTCGTTCGCGTATTTGGCCGCCACTTTGCAACGCAAAAATAATTATTCATGTCTGGCATCCTCTGTTTTCAAAATCCAAGGTGACGGCGGCGCGCGACCATGTTCGTTCAAAAACACGCCCGCAGTGCAGGGTAAGCAAATAGTACTAACAAAAACATGAGCAAAATAAAATACCTGATTCTTGAGTGGTTACATTTTTACCAGGCCCCACTGCACTTCCCCCGACCGTGAAGGCCTGGATCCTAATTTCATACGTGGTGTAAGGTTGAAGCGCTATGATGGTAGTGTTAAGAACACTTGTGTCTGTGATGACTGTTTCATCAGGTGTTGACTGTGGAGGGTGTACACGGTACGAAAGTATCCTGTACTCTGAGATGATTCCGTTCGGTCGCCCAGGTGGTGTCCAGACTACTCTCACTGTTTTGCCGCCCGGCAAAGGCATCAATTGTGCAGGGGCTTGGAGACCAGCGGGAGCTTTTTGGGAAAGAAGATAAAGTAAGATTTGAGTTTTTCAGGGGTAAATTTGCGCCTCTCTCTATAGAAAGTTAGGTTAAATTCCAAAACAATTTGTCGATGAAGTTTCTTAGGGCTGAATATGCGATTTAAACACAGTCCACAGTTGGTGAGACCGAGTTTCTGGTTGAATTGCGGTTTACACAGGACTGTAAGCACCACTATAATATCACTGTTGTTACTATCTAGACACGTACGGTTGGTTTAGATCTCGGCTTTCTTAGAAGCATTCAGAAGTAACTTGCCATAGTCGCGCCTGAAAGGTCATTCAATCTCTTACCTCCCTGGCCACTGCGAGAAGCAATCCAGGCACTTTTAGCTGAGCCTATAGTTCGAACATGATAACTGTCCACACGGTACAGGTAATCTAATGCCAGATAAAAGAAACAGTTAATGTCTAACGTACAGAAGTGTTATTCGCTCTTGGTTCAACGTTGATTCCCTCAACCCCCTACCCCACCTCCGCCCCAGATTATGGCCATTGATTTCCCAATAGACCAATTTCGATAGATTAAAATTCAGCCCAAAACAATAGACGTCAGTACGAGGCTCTGGGGAATAACTACAGAGTTTGTGGGGTTTATTCCCCAGAGCCTCGTGCTGAGGTTTACTGTGTTAAGCTGAATTTTAATGTATCGAAATTGGTCTATTTGCCTTTCGCACGTCTTTGTTAGTCCCGGGGGTGTGGGGTGGGGATGGATACCGCCATTTGTCCAGAACAGTTTTACAGAATCAACTTATTATCGTCGAGAAAACACCATATTTCACCACATTTCACCATGTTCATTTTCGAAATAATGCACTGCAACATCATCGGGCAAATGATTTTCCTCATTTCGTTAAGTGACATTTTGGTGTCTAGAACGTCATCTTGACCTTTCATTTTAAGGAAAGAAAAACGAACAATAACAGGTTGCACCACGCTCAAATAAATAAAACTGATAACATCTAATTACGAGAAAATCAAGCTGAAACTGACAGTACCTCGAAATTACATCAGTATAAACAAGGAAAACAAATCTGAGACGATCTTTCTGCAAAACTTACCAGTGAATACATCCGCTGAAGAGTCATTAAACATCTCGGTCTTTCCAGAGTACACGACAGAGCTATTGAAAGGAAAACATTCTCCCACTTGGCTGCTGACCGCTACTGTCGACTCAGGAAGACAGCCGTCAAGGTCAGCATTGTGCATAGCAGTGACGGTGTTAGGGTAATCGATGTCTTTCGCAGTAGACTGAACCATCATACAACCACCAAATGACGACTCCACATTCACTCCAGCCTGCTGGGCAAATGTCTCGACCGGGGAACCCCACGGGACCCCGCCTATGTAAAAAATGGACTGTATTACCAGGTTGGTGATACCGCGTCCAGAACCAGTGTTGGTATCAACAGTGACCGTTAAATTCCCAAGGAAATTAGTTACAGCCACGTTGTGCCATCTTCCGTCACAAATTTCACCAGATAAGGGTGCAACAGTGAACGAGTCTTGTACACTCGACGTAACGTACTTGATTTCGACCTGGTTTTGTGCAAACTGAATAGCAAACGTTGTTGTTGGTCCATGTGCGAATAGAAGCAACCCCGAGGACAACTGAGTGCGGAAAATTAATGTAAAGCTAAATATGTCGCTGGTGAGGATGCCCGCCTTTGCTGAATCTATGGCAACATAGCCACCTCCCCTGAGTAACATGGCATTCTTCTTGTCTCTTGCTGGACAGCCATTACGCTGAGGTTCGACGCTGACGGCTTCCAATGCAGAAGTCCAGTCTAGCTGACGCGATTCGGACGTGATTCCACGTAGGCAACCAATGAAACTGATCCTTTTTAAGACAGCATTACCCGTGTCTGGCCTCAGAAGTCTGAAGGTAGAAGGGAGGCCCCCGATGTACACTCCTGTGTTTGGCGCAATCACTGTCGCCGTTCCGGGGCTGTTCTCACTCGCCTGGTAACCATCAACTGTTAGGGTACCCCGACGACTAACACGTTTTATTTTCAACTGATGCCACTCGCCATCGTCGAAACGAACTGATTGACTGATCGTGAAGGCGGCCGCGCCATCTTGGCAATCAAATATCAACCAGGGTTTACCGTCACGCAATTCGACTGCCAACATGTCCGTCTGGGAGCCATCCGATACCAAGAACAGCAACAGTCCAGATGCATACTGGGTACGGAACCAGAACTGAATATCATTGCTAGCACTAGATCTGACGAAGTCAGATGGAAACTTGTAATATCCAAGGCCTGGGAAGTGTACTCCGGCTGACACTAATGGAGGCGGGAAGAACAGTGCGGAGTAGGCTCGGCTCAGGTTGTAACTCGGCGGCAAAGGACCGTTAGGAGTCTGAGGCTGGGACCATTTTAGGTACACTGCGGATGAATCAACTGAGAACACCGTGGGTTGACCTTGTCCCTCGGGAGCTAAAAGAAAGAAAGCAACAACACAAACACCGTAGTTAGACGGTGGTTAGTAACAGCATTATCAATTTCTGTGAACAAGGAAAGCTCAGCGAATATTCTTCTCAACAACAGCTTTAAAAATTAAAAGTTACCCTCCTTGTGCCCAGAGGAAATTATCCTAAGCCTATCTTAGTCAACGTGCTGAGCTCATTTCAAACGTTGAGTTTTTTTAAAAAATACATCATGCATGTTTTTTTCTTCCAAGGATGGAATCTGGGATTGGGTTGTGCTTTGAACTTTAGAGGGTTTGGTTTAGATGTCTCAACCTTTTAGAGGGCTTTGCTTTCTATTGCTTGCTAACCTGGCCTTCGGAAAAATTAAATTCTATTATTGTTGTTTTAAATGGAGCGATCACTGGAGCGAGAATAAAGCATAAATGGAATATTGTGTATAACATACCGGCAGGTAATGTCCGCGCAAGGGCTTCTGGGCTATGTCCTGAGCAAGCGAAGCTGTTACAAGCTTTGACAGTGAATTTATATTCTGTGTATGGCGTCAGCTCAGCAACCGCGCCTTGCCGCTGGGGCCCATTTACCTCTGCAGCCCTCACGGCAGTCGGACTTGAAGGAGGCTGGTACTTGTATACAATGTAGTGAGTAATGACACCTTGTGGGGTCTGGGGAGGACTCCAGGAAACAACCACTGAACTACTGTTGAAGGGACTGGCGCGGACGTTCATGGCATTTTCACCCAGTGGAGCTAAAATGTTAAAAAGAAAACATCATTATACAGTAACTTACAATATCAGCCTTCTCTAGTCAACTATTTGGGAATATTTTTTGCTATGAGAAGTTAGTCCGAAAGTTTTAAATGAATTTTTGACATTAATTTGTCAAGTGTTGGGAATAGTACATATAACAACTCAAATCTGTCTGCGAAGCTGCAAGTCCAAAATAGCTACGTATCCAGCAACTCTGTATTTTGCGTTATCTTATCATTAACGTTCTCAATATAGCGGATTTGCCGCGAAAAAAAAAACAGTTCGCAGCGTCAAGTAAAAAGTTACAGAAGTATCCGTCAGTCGAATTGAAGATACTATGACTAGCCCTTAGAAACTGATTGGTCAGTTTAGTCGAAATGTATTGGCTTTATCAAACAAACAACAAGGAGACTTACTTCCTTCACCGGTTTTATGACGTGTCCATTCACTCGCTCTGTCACCTCGGACCTGCGCAGTGTATGTACGTACCATGAACTCGTACTCTGTGAACGGCATCAGTCCCGTCACGTTTGTTTTCCTGAAGTTAATTTGATTCGAGTCATGCGCAGGATTGCTGTTAAACTTCAACACTCCGCCGCTAGTGAAAGGCGCTGCGCGCATGTACAACTCAAAACGTAGAATCCTTCCGTTTGGTTCCGGTGGCTCGTCCCATTCCACCGTCACAGCTTTCCCACCCGGAAGTGACGTCACATTTGGTGGCGGCTGAAAATCTGGGAGTGTTGGTAGCGTCAAGATGGTTGTTACATTACTTCGAGTGCATCCACCATTTGTGCACGCCTCAACCGTGAAGTTATACACGGTGTAGGGTCTGAGGTCGCCTAGCTTACACGTAAAAATAATACCGCGGCAATTTACAACTTCGGCTGCATTTCTACTGCTAGTAGATATCAAGCGATATTCAATGATGCGTCCGTTCGCTACAATTGGGGCCTGCCATGAGGCAGTAGCGTTTCTTGGTAGGATATCTGTGATAACCGGGGCAGAGACGCCATCCGGAGCATCTTGAAAAGTGCGGTAAACCTTGCCATCGTCCAAGCTTCTAGTCTGACCCGACGCTGTGTACGCAATGATGTAATAATGATACACAGTGTCAGGAGTGAGAGAAGAGTCATTGTATGTTTGGTTTAACCCGCTATAAACCAAGCTTCCATTTCTGTACAGCTCGTATCGTAAGATAATGCCGTTAGGGTTGTCAGGCGGAGACCATGTCAACATCATAGCACGAGAAGACAGGACTGTCACGAATGGTGCAGGCTGTTCCGATGGCGCTGAAATAAAAAGCAATACAAGGTTTAGTGTCACCTTGTATCGAGAGATAGAAAGATCAGTTTTCCTTACCGATTTCCATACATCGTTTCTAATGTTAGTTGCGACAATTTCGTAGTGCATTAACGACGTCCCCTTGTTGAATTTTTTTCTTTCATATCTACGACTTCATAGCGACAAAGAACTACAATAAAGGCTTTTTAATTCTGTCACAAAATAACCATGCAAAATGAAAACAACAATAATTGGAAAGGTAAAATAACGCCATCAGGGCCATCTTCTTGAGGAAGCGAAGCTATGTTGGTTCTCGCCTGGGTAACCGGGTTGCAGTGTTTAATATTAGGATGTGATTTCTAACTTCTCACATAAACACACTGAAATTTTACAAAGGAAACAATGATGAGACCAGATATCGGAAATCCTGCGGTTGACCGGGTCCGTATAATTAAAGAGGTCCTACTAACTATCTTAAGTTAGTCGTTACGATACTTCTCCTAATTCCAATTCAATACATACCTCCACTGCAGCCATATTTGTTGTTCTGTTGCAGATTAACGGTGCCGTTTTTACACTGATCACACTTATCACCTTTCACGTTGTCTTTACACTGGCATTCTCCTCTTTCATTGCACTGATTGGTTAGACTGCCTGCTGCGTTGCAGTTACAAGGTGTACAGCTAGCAGAATAAAAATTATTGCACACATTAATACGTTTTATAACTAGAGAAAGGCAAAAAAAACCTTACATGGTTGCAATCCAATAATAAAAATTGCTGTTTATTAATTGTTGATATCGCACGGCAAGTTAGTCTGGAAGGCGAAACCAGGGCTCGGAATAAAAAAAAAAAAAACTTGACTTCCAGCCTGCCCTTCGGACAATTAGCTGTCAAATTGTGCTCCCCCCGGGCAAGTCTCGATTGCTGATCCGTTGTCCAATCAGGCAAGTGCGAATGAAAAGTTACTTGCCCGGCAGGAATATCGACTTCTCCCGAATGACCGGACGGCACTTTTTTCGAGCCCTGGAAACATTTATTTAAAACGACAAAAAATAAGATGAAACCACCATATTTCCCTCCTCCCCTTGATGAGAATAGCTGCACAACATTAAAGTCAAATAAAGTCAAAGCGAACATTCAAAGCATCCCTTGAATGAGACACTCATTTTGGCGGGAAAAAATTGAAAGCCGTCGGCGCGAGTATTCTTGTGAAGTTTGTCATAAGTGGCAAAAAGAAGTTCTCGTTTTGGTAGATAAATGCATACTTTTACAAGCACGAAGTGACAGAACTACCCTTAAGTAACTTCACTTGTACTCATATATTTTACTCACCTTCCAGTAGTTATAAAACCATAGTAACCATCAATGCATCTGTCACATTGCCGTCCAGTAATATTTGCCTTACACATGCACTGACCGGTATCGTTACAGTTTCTTCCGACAGACCCAACGGAGTTACACTGACACTGTACACAGCCTTGTCCTGTAGGATTCCAATAATATTCAGCGACACAAGAGTCACAGCGTAGACCAGAAACACTGGACAGACAAAAGCATTGGCCATTACTGGAACACTGGAGTTCATCTAGGGAAAGAAGAACAAGGGTTAAGTCGGAGGCTATGCACTCAATGGCTACAATACCGCTAAGAAGAAATGAAACTTATTATACAGTCACGTACTTCCCCTGGCCATGAGCTTACTAGCCCGATAAAACATCATGATATGGAGCTTAATTAAGCAACGACGTCGAGGGCAACGCCTTGTAAAAATGAATTTACGGTATATTTTACCAGCAAAATTCGTAATTGTCTAGATCTCTTCAGTACGCCAATGGCTCTAAAAACGTGCTCAGGCTAAATATGCAATGACAGTGTTCAATTCCAAATGGAAATACAAAAATTTAGCTGACATTTCATGTTGCTGTTTTGTGAAAGGAAGGCTAAGAAATGTACCAAGATTTATAACGCACGTGCACAGCCATTGTTCTGCTTTTTTTCTTTACCTTGAAACGTTTTCTCCATTCTGACGGTACCAAGGTTCAGGTAAAAGAATTTTAAAAAATTGTTGTACGCCTCAAACGTACAACAAGGTTTAAACGCTGAAGTTACAAGTTACATTAACGTTTAAGTAACTTACAGCACAATCAGAAATGTGGTTTGGGTCACAATGCTTTCTTTTATACAAAATATTCTGAATAATGCTAACAGTTAGAAAATGTTGTAAATCAAAACATTAAAACAGAAAAAAATAATGACGAGTTCATTCAATGGCAAAAAGGGTTCCAACATTGTAGGAACGCGCAGTGTTTTACCCGTCGGTCCACACTACAACACTTGGAAACGCAATCTGGTTTCCAATGGTCCGTTTTGGATCCGCATCAAGCCCGTTCGGTTACTGCTGACCGAAAACGCGCGGGCTCTAGGGAAGAGATTGTCGTTGGTCATTTCCGCAGGTGACGTGATGTCAGTGTTTTCCACAGGCCCCGTTTTCAATGTTCACTCCAATATAATAGGGCTCCGTTTTTAACTGTCTCCACTCTGGACAGCGCGTTTACGATGAAAATGATAAGCGTCAGCGATCGTATTATGTTGATGGTAGGCGAAAACCAATATTCAAACGAAATCGCATAATTATAGACAGGGTTTTAATTAAAATATTAAGTCACGGAGGAATAGGAAAGAAAAAGAAGGCAACTAGACAGAGCTTTCCTTTTTAAGTTATCCGGTTTGCGTTTTATCAGGACGCTCAATCTAACAGTGGTCATTTTAGTTTTAAACCAACTTAGGGTATCAAATTCAATGACACGAATTTTAAAACGGCAACCATCACTCCTTTCACTTTTAGATGGAACGTTCCCTACAGTGGGGGAGGGGGGCGCACGGTCACACTCCTCATTTGTTAAACCATTTTGACAGTGATCATGCACAAAGTTTACGATTGCAGGAGTTGTAATTTCTTTAAGCTTGCGAGACTTCACTTCATAAGTGTTTCATAAATACATGTAGGACACTTCCCGCATGTTTGATCATTAGCCTGTGTGTGATTCATTCTTACCTGGTCTCTTCGTGTCGCCATCTCTAGTTCCTTTTGGAAAGCAGTTACAAGGTTGACATCCATTAGGATTTGATTGGTTCAGACCATATGTCCCCAGCTTACACTGATTACACCTCTGACCAACCACCAGCAGCTTACAAGTACAGTTTCCAGACTGCTGCTCACACTGTCCCGATCCCCCCGCAGTTCCTTTGATGTCACATGCACACTGGACACAGCCCTGAGGGTTGCTCTGTGATAGATTATAAAAGCCTTGTTTACATTGATCGCAGTTGTTGCCTTCCACATTAAGCTTACAGTCACAGCGGCCAGTATTTTTGTCACACTTGTTCAAGAGTGACGGTTGAGTTCCGGCAGCAGAACAGTTGCATGATGAACAACCATTTTGTGTAAGGCTGTGGTATCCATCTTCACACTGATCGCATTTCCTTCCAATTGAACCTGGCTTGCAAGAACACTGTCCTGAAACCGCGTTACACGTGTTTACATTCCCAACTGTTGTTCCAAATGGATCACAGTCACATGTTTTGCAGCCTAAAGGCTCCACACCCGACAGCCCCCAGTATCCAGGCATACAGGTGTCACACTTTGTACCTGTCACTCTGTCTTTACAGTCACACTGCCCTGTTGTTGCGTGACATGAAATGTTCCGGTTTTTGGTGCCATCCAGTACGCATCCACACGCAACACAGCCAGTTGCGTGACTTGCTTTGAGGTCAAAGTAGCCATTCTCACAGACATCACATTGACGACCTTCAGTGTTGGCTTTACATTCACACTGACCAGCCAGGACATTTGAATCTGAATCATCCTAGATGTTAACAAGATTAAAATGAAAAAGAGGACATGCTGGATGTACTCATGACATTAAAGGAGCTCAGTCACAGTATTTTGAGTTATTTTGGCCACGTACAAAATCACCTTTAAATTGAAGGAAACCTGAAAACAGCAGTTCACTAAGATACATGTAGAAAAACACTAAGGAGATAATAAACCATAAAGGAACAAGGATGGACAAGGATGGAGAAGATTAACACGGATTACAAACGACGAACTTGAAAAATTTACGCTAAACTTTTCAAGATGAGCAAACCGTGACATTGCTCCTTTAACTAAGTAAATACTTAGATACATGCGACACTAATTGTCACACAACAGTGTTTTCCAGTAGGACAGTGTGTGTCCAAGCTACATCGTAGAACCGATCCCATAACACCTCCTGTCTTAACAAAAGAAGTACTGTAGTGAGATCTACATGTAACTGCCCCTACCCTACTGAGTAACGCACTAACCTTAACACAGTCCAACTTTCCAGACTGAACCCCAGGCCCCTCACATCCACAGGGTGAGCACACACCAGGCGACTTAAGACTCTTGCCAGACTCCCTGTAGAATCTTTCCTTGCATGCCTCACAGAATCGGCCTGTGGTGTTGTGCTGACAGTCGATACACACGCCTCCACCTCCCTGGGTACGTGAGTTGGGACTGGTATCCAGAGATTGATTGTAAACACAACTGCTGGCATGCTCGTTACACTCACACTTCATGCATGGGTATGAATCGTCTTGGTCTCCTCGTTGGAATGGTTTGTTATTGTACAAAGGCTTGCATCGATTACACTGAAAGTTAAATGATAAATTTTACATACCGTTTGAAAGTATAAATGAAATGCATAAATATCTTGTGTTGTTTCAGAAAAGATCCATACCACTCTCATGAGGGTTTGTTTGTTTGCCTCTGCCCTCCCCCCCCCCCCCCCCCCCCCCCCCCCCACCATAATAATTTAATTACCCCCCCCCCCACAACCATC
>Ga0126339_10002361_pt1 | contig 13456 bp, 9 predicted proteins | sample OrbTmetagenome_2_FD_92532 | JGI IMG/M metagenome (GOLD analysis project Ga0126339, IMG submission 92532) | Coral microbial communities from Petempiche,Puerto Morelos, Mexico - Orbicella T R C metagenome | ecosystem: Host-associated > Invertebrates > Cnidaria > Coral | place: Petempiche,Puerto... | reverse complement strand
GTTAGGCGCGCGCGGAATGGTGGGGTCGAGCATAACTTTTGACAGGCAGGACTAGTAACGAGTCAGAGAAAAAGTTAAAATGATTTCTTATGGGAAAGCTTTAATTTGTTTATAAAAGTATATATTTGCCCTTTTTCAATATAGCGATGATCCAAAATCTAGGCTACAACAATTGGCTAAAACTTCTTGCTTAAACATGATTTAATCGCTCAAGCGATTTTTCATGCATCCTTTTTTTTGTGGGTAAAGCCTGAAATCGTCACAGTGCAATTGACATTGGTTAAAAGCATTTACAGACTAGGTCATAACAAGATCGATCCCCGTGTACACAATGTCATTAGTGATTAACGCATCTACTCTAGCATTTAATTATCCAGGGTTAAAATTACGTGAATGCAATATTAAAAACGGTCTTTTCCAGTAGTTTGCAACCTCTCAGTTCTAGAGTAAAAAAGACATTCAAATATTCGCCTTTCAGAAAGAAAATAATATCAACGGAAAAAAGCTCCTGAAAAATCTCGGTTTTCAAACCAGTGAATGCAGTTCGCACTGTTTCTGAGTGGGATTTTAACCTGTCACAGGTTTAGAAGCGAAGGGAAGTCTGTATGGGCCCTCGTCACGGCTTCTCAATCTTCTCCCAAGCTGCATATAAGAGGTGATAAAATCTTGGATAAGGTAGCTGCACTCACCCGGCTAATAAAGTTATAAAAAAACGAGTCCTAAGCTAGGAATAACATGCACGGTAGCTGTCTACATGACAAAAGCATCTAGATTACAAAGCAAGCAGGTCATTCAGCTGTAAGATCCTCAACATTTGCATACAAACTGTTGTCATACTTTTTGAGGTTGACGTAAGTCTGTGAAAAGAAAACATTTAATGATGTTATTAGTTATCAGTTCTTTACAAAAGAAACTTGTCACTCTTGCTAACGGTTACGAGCCTAATAAGAAGAAGAATAGCCAAAAATAAATAAATAAATAAAAATGAAATAGAATTACAAAAAACAAAACAAACAAAACAAAACAAAATTAGAGTAAAAGAAAATAACAATTTTCGGGCCCTCTTTTCTAGGCTTGTATCTCCAGATGCATTACCCTGTGGTTTCTCTCCATTTCTTTCATTGTGTCTTTAAGCTTGGCAAAGGTTGGTCGAGCACTTGGGTTTTCTTCCCAACACTTGAGCATAATCTGGTATCTAATAAATAACGAGGGAAAAAAGGTTTACATAGTATTAGAGGTTTCGAAAGAGCATTTCATCTTGAAATTAAACGGTTGATACTTCATGGACTTTTGGTGAACGGACACGTGAGTTGCCATAGCAATGCAGTGGTGACGTTAAGTACATAAATAGTCAGTTCTTGGCATCTAGACATCAACTTAAAAATAGAAATGATCAAATATTGACCCGGCAAAAAAGTTTCTTTATCAGCATGACTTTGGGTGATTCGTCATCACGACCAATCTTGCCCGAAGTAACTGAGTAGCTGTTTCTACCATAACTGCGCTACACGTGTGGTATAGGACCATAGGACTAGACCATTCGGGCACTTTGAGGTATCACTTAGGCGATGCTAACAACGATCGAAGGAGGCAGTAAACAATAATGGAACTCTCACTCTGTTGGCTCGCTTAAAATATAGCAGTTCTCTTAACAGTATACATTGATACTACACACTAAAATTATGAGAGACGAAATAAATTTATTTATTTATTTATTTACAGTTTGTTATCCACATGTTTTGGTTTTGGCATTCTGAATCCATCTTGTAGTTTCCTGGCGATTTGCCGAGCGTTAATTCCCGGATACGGAGATCCACCTAGTAGATGAGACAACGTGGTGTTTCTAACATGCATAACATTGAAATAAAATACTTCATTTTAGAGGAAAACTGATGTGTGTTGGATGTTTGCATGTACACTGTAACCGCTATTTTTTGAACCTATACTCATCCTCCGTTTCCTGACAAGGGATAGTCTTTGCATACTCTTTCCTAGAATACTCAGCCTCGCAATTCCATTATTGATTACTGTGATTGACGATACAAGGTACGGCTGAGACTGTATGTTTACCAACAGTCACACCTTGGGTTGTGCGAGCGGACATCAAAATTTACCACGTTGTTTCCTTAGACACGATTAGTGTAATCACATCACGTGACGCAATCTTCCACTTAGCATTCTAAATTTGTTTTTGGATTTAGCTCCAAACGTAAAAAGAAATGAAAATATTTTATTAAACACCTTACCTACAGTGAGGATCTCGTACAGCAGAACACCATAGCTCCAGCTGCGAGAAAAGAGGTTCGTTATATAAAGTTACGATACGCGAGGAACAGATACTAATAAATATTATAGAAGTTGACGTCGTAAGTACTTCTTTTACAACTTAGTTCTAATCAAGCAAGCGTGAGATTTCCGTCAAAGTACCGTCATGACCACTTTTTTATATAACAACTCTACAATAAGTGATAAAATACCTTTGAACTCCTACTAACCCAGGACTTTGTACACCACTAATACTCACACGTCACTTTGTGTTGTGTATGTTCCATGTAACAAAGCTTCATAAGCAGTCCACTTAACGGGCAGACGACCCTGTTCAAGAAAAAAAAAATAAAAGCAATAGAAAGAAATTACATAATTCTATTTTAGACATGTGGCGGAACGACAGTGTAATTCGTGAAAACTCTCACCCGACTTTGTTTGGTGCAGATATCATCCTGCTGAACATTCGTCGCCATCCCAAAATCTGTCACCTTACATTTCTCTCCTTCACCGACAAGGACATTTCTGGCCGCCAAGTCGCGATGGATTATCTGAAAGAAAGTTATGCTTACCGCTGCCCTACTTCTTTGCTATTACCTGCTATTACCGGAAAAACAGACCACACAATCCCCTTCAGTGAATGAAGGAAACTCGAAAGGCTTCAGGGAAACGTAGTGAAACAATAAGGTTAAGTCTGCATACGAGACGAGTGACCCATCAGGCTGATGCTTATCTCCGGTTTCAGCAGCGTGAAGCGACTAGGAGTAGTTCTACTCCCTCCTGGATGGGATGCTAGTTCATCGCAGGGTTACGCCCAGCATTAAATTCGCCGAAACCTATTTATACACCTGGGTGAAGAGAGGCATTGTGAGAGTAAAGTGTCTTGCCAAGAAGACAACCCAATGTCCCCGGCCAGGGCTCAAAACGGACCGTTCGATCCGGAGGCGAGCGCACTAACCATGAGAAAGAGAAAGAATTAACTAGATGAATAATAAAGTTGAAAATATCGCATAGCAACCAAACCTTTCTTGAGGACAAATAAAGCATTCCATCAGCAACTTGCCAAGCGAACCTCATTAACTGTTCCGATGTCAGACTGGTTTGCGGTTTCACATCCGGGTCTTTAAAGTACGTGTCGTTGAGCCCCCGACTCTTCCTCAAGTATCCCCGCAGGTCACCGTAAGGCACATATTCAATAAGGACAAGAAGTGGATCTATGGAAATATGGAAAAGAAACAGAAATTAAAAAGAAAAAAAATATTAGCAAACACTGAAAAGCTTAGCAAGGGGGATGTGGAGAAACAGATGCAATGGAAGCTGCTTTGAGTTCTGGTAGCCATAATTTCCATGATTGAATACCTGAGAGATATGGATGACGTAATTCTACTGAAATCGAAGAAAACATGATGATAATGGCTTATTATATTCTTACAATTGCCTGTTTGTCATTCAGCTGCCTTCGTAAGACAATAAAATATCGTCAGCTTGCGTTAGAAGTTTCACTTCGTTTCTGGCCAAGGTTCTGGTAACGGCTACGTCGATGACTAAAGTTTTGGTAGGCTCGATTACCAGCCGCTGTGTTCTGGCCATTAGACTTACTGCTGGGTGTATACGTGTGATATCAGTTATATCTAATCCGTATTTCTTTTACCAGATACAGTAACACATCCCATCAACTTGATCACGTGAGGATGAGGTTTCAGCTTTTTCATCAATTCAAGTTCTGACAGCAAGGCCCTTCTGTCTGATTCTGGAGCATTCGCTACAAAAAACCACAAAAATATCGACAAGTGATCTTGTTTTAAGGTGATTTTGCACGAGCCGATATTAAACGCCGATTTTTAACGCAACAATGTTGCGTTAAAAATCTATGTCGTGCATTATGGCGCACAGGGCGACTTTTAACAGGTTTTTGAAAGCGATCCAAAAACTTGCAACATTGTTGTGAGATGTTTGCATGTTGCATTAAAAATCCCTCGTGTAACATACCGCTGCTACCGCGACAAAGTTGCATCGAAAGTTGTCTCGAGTGACATGGATTAAAAATTGGCTTGAATAACATCATCTTTAGTCTTAGATCAAGCACTTCGATAGTTCATAATTTCTAATCGTACCTTTTAACATTTTGACAGCAACGGTTGTGTGCTCCTCGTTGCCGCTTACATTCCACGCTGTTGCTTTGGCAACTCGAGAAAAAGCTCCTTTACCGACAACTTTAGTTATCTTGACCTGTTCTCGGTTAATTTCCCAGGTTCGTCCCGAAGGGTGAAGAGGCATGTAGTCTCCCCTGGTTGGAGCTGCATAGGTTGCGGAGTCACCAGACGCTTTGTTGCTAGAGGACTGTTGGTCAGGTTTCACAGCTAGAGGATTCTGGTAAGGAATGGTATAAGGCATAGGTATTGGCAATAAATACGTGAAACTTTGCAGAGTTTATTATTGTGCTGGTTTTGATCATGAATTACTGTCGAACAACATTTTCTTCTAAATCTTCTAACGCACTGTTGAATAAAGCAAGTACTGAAACTTTGAAAAAATACATAGTATCATGAACTACTTTTTCAAATTTTGAACTGCATTTGTAATATTATTATTTTTTTGTGCAGAAAATTTGTATTGGTAATTGAATGAATGCGAGTGCAGTTACGTATTTACAATGCAAGAGGTATTTGAAAAATATCTGAAAATTGCACGAGCCTTTAGTTGAGTGTAATTTGAAAGAATTTCCAAAAGAATTTCCAAAAGAATTTCCAAAGTTGCGAAGGCGTGCGGGTTAATTTGCACTGCCGTGGAAATTAAGAATTAACGATCAATTGGCCTGCTCTCAGCCAATCACAATGAAGTTATTTTCTCAGTCATACGATAAACGATGTAGTCTTAGTTCTTAGTTTTAACTTGTAATTATATCTATCTCTTCACCTGTGATGTTTACCATTATTTTCGCATGTTTTTTGCTTATATACCTTCTTAATTTACTTACCAGGACAACAAACTCTCCGCCACACTCTGCACATTTTTTTCTCCTGAAATAAATCAACGCTTGTTTCAATACTTGGAATGTTCTACAGAACATTTTGGTTATGTTGCTTGAAACATAGACTGATAAAGAGCTATGCTAAAAACTGAAATGACAAAAAACAGAAAAACAAAAAACAAAAACCGGAGCTACCAAACTAATCAACGTGTTTGCAAGGTCTTTACATTCAAACTGCATTTCTTCTTCGTTAACCAATGTATTTCTTAGTAACCATTCTTAATGTCTATCTCTGCTGATTTCCAACTTTAACAGGGACAACGATTATCGACTATCGCCGTTTACATGCAAATACATGTAGATAGTATGTAAGAAGCAAAGATTAAATATCCGCACAAGCTGAGCTTAAATACAAAGTGCATTGTAGGCCTTATCTTACGGTGTTTTAAATGATTCAATGCTACTGGGGAGGTTTTTTGCGTTTCCTGGGAAAATCACATGGTGATTGAACCGTGTAAGGTGAGTTCTATAGGCGTCATAACTAACAGCAAGATCTCTGTAAAAAATGATTTGTTTCTGTAATGCTGAGGGAAACTCACCTATTTGTATTTGAGGTCACTGAAATGAGAACAAAAAAATATCGGTAAGCATTTTTTTTTTACAGTAAAATTCATGGCCTGGCGCAATCACGAAGGAACGTTTGGCTGATTCTAATTCTCTGAAGATTTCTCCAGTGTATTCAGGAAGAGATCATTTTGCATTTGATAATTAAATAATGCAACAATACTCGATAACCGCGTATGCATGCATGGAGCTCCGACCAATTACATCGCAAGGGATATATGGTCAAGTTTTATAAATGCAGACCAGTTGATGATTGATATTGGCCATTTCGAAAATGGACACTGGTAACCGGGGTTTGGTTCAAATTTCCAATCGTGAAACAGACACCACCATATGAAAGCTCACGTTGGAATTGGTCATTTGACCAAGTTTGATGTTTTTAGGGTGAACAGAGAATTCATTTGAATTCATCTACTTTAGAAAACAAAAAAAATGATAGATCACATCTGATCTAAATATACGCGGAAAATTAGAATATGCAACTCCTAAGCAAAAGGTAACTTACCCGCACCATTGCGCTGTCTCCGTTGGACGATAATCAGAATAAGAATAATAATCAACAACACGAGGATGACAATGATATAAATAATGTGAAGAGTTGTCTCGTTACACGACGAACCTACAAGATACAGTAGACAGAAAAATATAAGATTGTTTATCACGAATTAAAGAAGTTGATGAGTTGTTGATAGTTTCTAATTTGTACTGATTACCGCTTCCTAGAGACTGTTCTTAGAAATTCCGCAGTTTTATCATGACTGTACAAAACGATGCAAGAGTCCTTTTGCTTATCTCTTTCAAACAATTTATTTTGTTCGCTACTATGAAACGTGCTAGAAAGCAATCCTTTTTTGATCTAGCTATTTTGTTTTTGAATGTAACTTCCAGTTGTAACTAATTATTCCTACAATTGTAACTAATTGTTCCTTCACATTTAATAATTAAGAACAGACGGAAAGACAGACAAACGGAGGGAAGGACTGACGGACGGAAGGAAGAACAGACAGACGGACGGACGGATGGATGGATGGATTGATAGATATATAGATAAATGATTGCTACTTTCTTGCTGCTTTTAACAATTCCGCATGGTTGTGTGGCTCAAAAAATATATGGAAGATTCCTTCTCTACATTGCGCTCAATATTGCATTGAAACGTGTTCGCGAGCAATTTACCTTTGATTGTAACTTCCACAGTGTAACTCACTGTTCCTACAGAGTTAGATGCTTCACATTCATACTTTCCAGCGTCTTTTTCACTGGTGTCGTCAATGATGAAGTCGGTTTTGCTGATGTTTGATTGAAGCACCTTGCCATTTTTCCTCCAAGTAACACTGGGTGTGGGATAACCCTCGGCTTGGCACACCAAGTACAGTACGTTTTCCTCGACAACAATTACTTTACTTTTACTTTTCTTGGTTATTGTCGGTGACACTATATACGAACGAACGAAATATGAAGACAAAGGTATTGGTCAGCCAGAACTATCCATTAAATCCGGGACTTCCATTAAGAGCTCAATGAGACGTATCGTACGCTATTGTTTAACAAAATAAAGTTATTTGACAACATAAAGTTAAATTATTACTGTACATTTTGCTGTTTTTCTTAAACTTTTAGCTAGATACACGACCCCACAAGCAAATCTATTGCTTTAAACCAAATCGTGTTTGAAGAAAGGATTGTTTCTGTCCAAAATGTTCTCGGCAAATCTGAAAGCCCAAATCCTTGTGCCAGTCCATATAATAGGGGCAATCACTGTTGTATGAACTATTCGGTGGAAAAATTGGGTTCAGAAGCGCGTAACAATTCTCGAAAATGAGCCCTTAGTGTTTGAATGGCCGCAACCTACATGTTTATTGATACATCAGAACTAATGAACTAAAAATTCCTGGTCTTTCAGCGACGTTTTAAGCTCAGCAATTCTGGAATTTCATTGACAAATAGACAGTTTAGTTTAATATAGAACTTACCTCCGATTGCCTTGACTCTCGTAATCTTTCCATCTTCTATTAAACTCTCACCAAATTCGTTTGTTGCAGTAACCACAAATTCATTCACCTCGCCTTTCTTCAATTCAACTTGTAATTGCCTCACTGAGACATCTGTAATTGTCGTTAGCTTGATCCACTCTCCTGGCTTACCATCAGTCACTATTCTTTGGTACACAGTGTACTGTGTGATTACTCTTCCATTATTTTGCGGTTCGTCCCACTTCAGAGTGATAGTATTATCTGTTACTTCATTTGGTAGATCGTTAATTGTCGCTGACGCTGGGACTCCTTGGGAAACCAAAATACCACTATCAGTTATCATTATCAAAAAATAAATTTAAATTTTCCTCTCTGAAAAATCGTTCTTCCGTTATTAAATCGAATGGATGTGAATTTTGGTGTTACTGTGTATGCACAGAGTTTTGAATTGATCGAGATTTGTTATGATGATAGACGATAGATGGCTGGCTGTTTTATTCTCACACAGCAAATTGACTACCTTTGAACGCAAACTTGTCCCTGCTCGGTAACCTTCGGGACTAAACCATCGGTTTTATAGTTATTTATTGTTTAACAGCAGTCTAGTCAGTGTGGAGAGTCAGGTATTGGACTGTTTCTTCATTGGCTGACTTCCTTTTAGCGTATCTGTTCAGCACAGTGCTTGGTTTTTTTAGCCGTTTGTTTTACAATTAGCGTATGGACCTTTGATCGCCTCCTAGTGTGATAAGTTACTCTTTAGCATATCGCAAGTCTACGCCCTATTGTCGCAGCCCGTTCGCGTAGTTGGTGTCACGATTGTTTATAGTGTTAGTCGGGTCAATGTAGAAGGTCAGATATTGGACTGCTTCTTCATTGCCGTTTATTTACCCTCTAACTTTGTGGGAATACTTTATTAGAGCATTGCTAAAGTTTGTATTAACCAGATCTCCTTGATATAAGAACTGCGTCATGTCTTTGTAGTAAGACTTATGTTCGGCTATACTGTCGCCCGGTTGTGTCAGACAAGGGCTGTTTCCGGGCTATTAATCCTCGAATTAGGCCCCCCCCCAACTCGAATAAGCGCCCCCCTCCCCTCCCCCCCATTTTGTGGACGAGTAATGAGACAACAAAGGATGTATAGTTTTCGTCGTGTAGTATTAGATTTGTACATTGTTTCAGTTTGTGAACACGTTTAGTGAACACGTTGAACACGTTAAGTACTAACGGTGTTGGTGTTTACGCGCAGATGATGTATTCAAAAAATGATCATGTCCGGCCACGATTTAGGAAAAATTAAATAAGCGCCCCCTCGAATAAGCGCCCCCTCGAATAAGCGCCCCCCTCGAATAAGCGCCCTCTGTCTCTCCTAAATTTGAAATAAGCGCCACGGGCGCTAATTCGAGGATTTACGGTATCCAAGCTTTCGTAATGTAATCTTTTGAGACCTGATATGCACGTCAGTTTTCCATTAGTGATAGTCACGAGCATAATCTGTTACTCGCCTTTAAGAGACATAACTTGTAATTTTCGTTCAGTGACGCTGTTCAGTCAGGGGCTGTGGCGCCACTGCTCAGTGTGCCTTTTCTTTCGAGAGTTCCGCCGGCGTCTTGGTGGGGTTGCCACATTGTTGTGGCTTGTGGCGAAAGTTTTAACCCCATCTTTTCTGAAGAGATTTTAATCTTTGTTTGTAGCATTAGTTTCAGTTAAACTCGTCACATTCGAGGCCATTTATCCCAACGATTTGTTTTTATTGTCGTCTACCTATCTCTTCAGCAAACTGGGACTCCTTGGATAACCAGAACACCACAATCAGTTATCATTATCGAAAAAGAAATTTAAATTTCCACTAAATCATTCTCACGTTATTAATTCGAACGGCTGTTAATTGTGGTGTTACCGCACATGCACAGACTTTTGGTTTGATTGAGATTTGTTATGGCGATATGCGATCGATCGCTGGTTATCTCAAGCGCTAAAACTTCCGCACAGTTTGCTCTATTTGCGAGGCTATCAAAAAAATCACACGTTCACAGTAACGGTTGTAATTCGCGCGTGAGAAAACAAGCCATCGTCTGTACTCTCGTAACAAATTTCACTTATGTCAAGGGACAAGATATCACAATTTTTACCTTCATACTTAGTCTTTATCGCCTTTTCCACAGCAGTTCCCTCAAACACAGCATTCCTAGCAAGTATCTTCAACATGTAGTTGGTATATATCTCCAGACCTCTCACAGTCCAACTTGTTGTACCAGGGTCAGTAATATCCTCATTCTTTATCTCAGTGCTACCCTTTAGTATGACCGCTCGGTACGCTGTGATAGGAATTCCTCCATCATCAGCTGGTGCAGTCCATTTTACTGTTAGTGAAGTGGATTGAATGTATAACTGTGCGATGGTTGGGGAGCCCGGCTTCTCTAGGAGAACAACAACAAAAAAGCCTTTGGATGTATAATGTACTTTTAAAATAATTCAACACCTATTAACAATAAAATGTTTCATTCGCTTCCTCCGAGTGTCATTGAAATCCTTTCTAAATCATAATATGCATGATCTTAGAGCTGAAAAAGTTTGGACATCATGGCCTGCATACCTGATAAGGAGCTTATTAACTTCTCCAGCAAATGTCAATACGTTATACTTTTAAACTACGTCCTGAAAATCCTAACCCTAGTACTGTCAATTCATAGTAAAATAGATGATATTCATTTATTAAGGGTGAACTGTTCACTGGTTTTAAAAGCAAACATATTTACTTATGTACATATTTAGTTATGTAAATAGTAGTTTATTGTACTGTATATAATATGCGATTTTATTTTTATTTTTATTATCAATACTGTTTTATTTATTTATTTATTCCTTTATTTATTATTTTCTTGGAGAAATTAGCTATACAGCTACTCTTGTAAATCCGAGGTGAAATAAAGGTGATATATGTTTGTATGTATGTACGTAAAGCTTTCTGTTGAGTTGATGATGAACTTTAACCGAGTGATTCCTATAGAAAGAAAAACCATAAGTCACAGTTTACTTGACAACTGCCTTTCTTAAAAAAGAAATGAAAAGTTAGCACAAAATACATCATTTTAAATTTACGACAAAGAGGACCTACTTATCTGTTCTAATTTCACTATCTCGAAATCAGCAGGAGTGAGTCCATTGTCAGCATTGCACTTGAAACCACCAAAATCAGGATCCACGCTCATCTTCACATTTACTGTGTTCTGTGTAGCTGTGACGCTGTTTATTCGACTTCCATCAGGTTTGTACCAGGTGAGTGTTGGCGTAGGAACACCATCTGACACACACTTCAACGTCACTGTTTGACCAATCCAAGACTTATCAGCTGATGCTGCGGCTTGTTTTATGGTGGGCGGGTCTGAAAAATTACAATAACATCCGATTTTGAAATTACTCGCGGGATTACTCCCTGAATTGTACCTCACTCGGTCCAATTACCCTTACAAATCATCAATAATAGTCTCTGTCCCGTTACAATATTGAAGTTTTCACAATCAATCATCTAAATTGAACGTGGCAGAAAATTATCGCATAAGAACCTTGCTGATGTAATATCTCTTCTCTTCATCTCTTAGTATTGTTTCTAACATTAGAGTATGTATTGTAGAGAAAGTAGCAAAATAGAGTACCGTATTGTAAATAATGCAAGAAATTATGTGTTTTGCAAATAATAATAATAATAATAATAATAATAATAATAATAAAAAATTAACAAGTACCTTAAAAAAAACCCTAGCTGTATCGCCTTGCTCATAGCGAGTCTCCCATAGATCTAGCACAGTGGTTAGTCCCAGTAAATATTTCGAAGGAGACGGACTTACTGAAGTTTAAAACTAAAAAATCATCACAACTCTACCATCAATTCATAGTAAAATAGATTTTTTTCCTTCTCTAAGCCATACAATCCATGATTATGAAACATGCTTGTCGTTACTATGCACTCAGCCCTATTACCATTACAAATAGGCGTGCGGAGAACCAATCACGATCGAGAATTTTGTTACAGATACGATTAGACAATAAATAGGATGCGTGCATAACAGGAAAGTGTTTAATTGTAAGACGTTCTTTAACAGAAATTTCGTTTGCGGAAAAGGGGGAACAAACTCACAGCCATTCAAGGAGTATTAATTAACAATTATTGGATGAGGTTGAGCATGATAGCGATAATTATCAAGGCCAAAGTTTGTGTCATCTGTACGCTCTCCGACCACCATGTTGTCGTACAAACATCCTCAGAAGTGGAGACGTTTCTCTTGGGGCGCTGAAATAAAAACTCGTTTAAGGGATTTAGGTGACTTAGATACAGCTCGAAGGACAATTTGGACCATGTTTTTCATACATCAAACCTAACCTTCGTCATCTTCCCGGCGGTTTTTTGTTAATTCATCCGCTGCTTTGCTCACGTAGCGTGCTCCGGTGCTGTCCTTGTTGAACAAAAATTCAGTCTTCTCGAGTTGACGGAGATTTTGCCTTCCTCGGCGACAAAAGCACAGCATTACTTCAAAAAACAAAGCTTTGTTTTGAAGCTTTTCTTGATCATTCAGACCGAAGGCAGTGCTTTCGTACAATTTTTTCAGGTCTTCTTCGCATATCGGTGGCTTGTGTTCAACTGTTGCCAGCCCTTGTCGCTTCAGGTCCACACACTTCGCGCTAAACACTTTGTTTGTGTCAGCAAACTCTGAATCATTGATGATGTCAAAACCACGAGTAGCTTTGAATTGCCGATTTAATCCAAAACTGAGGCTGTTTAGCGTACTCTTTGAATAAGAAGTGCCATCCGCTTTTCGAGCTTCTGCATAGAACAGCTTTGGCACGTTCGCAAGCGTATCTTTCGTTTGAGGTTCATCTGGTTTCTTTTCCTTCAAATACTGATGAAAAACTTTCAGTGCTGACTTTTTGGCCCTTTTGGTGCTGTTTGCATCTTTATCATCAAGAAGGAAGTTTAAATCTTCTTCTGATAGTATGGCAAACCTTGCTTTCGACTGCGCCATGACAAAACTGATCAAACTACTGGTTTGCGTGCTAGGTGACGTCACTTCTGCATGCATAAAACTATTTTATTATGTAAACACTAGTGTAATACCAGGATTTCTCCTTTTACTAAAAAATCATATCTTCATCGCGCGCAGTAAAGATACTTCTTTTATCTTTCACGTTTGAGGATATTGGTGTCGCCATGGTTACTTACATGATAATCGCTTAAACTGAACTTAGATGTGTTGCTGCGCTCACTCGTGAGATATCGAGTTGAACACTCGAAGATAAAATTCGTATCCACGCGCAGGCATGTAAAATCCTCTATGTCTGTAGGTATGACGTCCCTTCTACATATATAAAATCTATTGTCTGTAAGTATGACGAAAGAGAAACAGAGCAAGCAAGAATTAACTGCGTGCTTATAGCCAATCAAAATCGAGCTGGTTACACCAATGTATAATAACAGGAGCCATAATCGGGGACGGAGACCGTAAGTCTTGGGATCCGCGCGCACCTATGATATGGGACAATTTTTCTATTTTTAGAACAAATTGCGCCATCCTTACGTCATATATCCGCGCGGATCCGCGCACGTGTCGGGGGCTCTCGCGTGGATGTT
>Ga0126339_10002360_pt1 | contig 13457 bp, 10 predicted proteins | sample OrbTmetagenome_2_FD_92532 | JGI IMG/M metagenome (GOLD analysis project Ga0126339, IMG submission 92532) | Coral microbial communities from Petempiche,Puerto Morelos, Mexico - Orbicella T R C metagenome | ecosystem: Host-associated > Invertebrates > Cnidaria > Coral | place: Petempiche,Puerto... | reverse complement strand
CGATAAGATAAGATACGATAAGATACGATAAGATAAGATAAGATAAGATACGATAAGATAAGATACGATAAGATACGATAAGATAAGATAAGATACGATAAGATAAGATACGATAAGATAAGATACGATAAGATAAGATACGATAAGATACGATAAGATAAGATAAGATAAGATAAGATACGATAAGATAAGATACGATAAGATACGATAAGATAAGATACGATAAGATAAGATACGATAAGATACGATACGATAAGATAAGATAAGATAAGATAACAACTTTATTAACGTGTCCAAGTCGCTGGCATACAATGTATACTAATTGGGGACACCTACGATGAAAAGCCCAAATGATATAGTTTTACCATGTTCTGAAATCATGATGATGCTCTCTCTCTCTCTCTCTCTCTCTGAACCGGGAACTTCCAAATTGGCAACAGTAAATGTCCGAAAACAGGGCAAATCCAACAAAAATGATTTTAAATCCTAAACATGCAATGGGAATTCGGAAATATGAGATGTATCAGCTATCTGTAGTTTTCCCACCGGTAGTCTCGTATTCTGTTTCATCAGCAGGTAAGTACAGTACATGTAAGACATAATTTAAGTTTAAATTATTCAATGAATTACCTCTTACTAACTGAGCTCGAGGTGCACTTGTGTACTGTAAGATACAGACCATGTTTATTGCCCTTTGATTTATGGCCCAAGTAAGAAGCACGTAAGCTATGAGCGAAAGAAAAAAAAAGGTGGATCCGTAAGTTATTGTACGTCGGGATGGAGAAGACAATATATATTTAGTTATATTCTTTAACCAGATCAGTCTCTTGGCTCACCCTTGGCTTCGGTCCAGCTGGCCCACTCCTCCTGTCTGCACTTTTTTTCACTGTTCTTCTCCATGTGATCGTTGGCCGTCCCACTTTTCCTTCAGGCTGCCACTCCTTTTTCATCCTGCAGTCATTGTTCCCCTCCATTCTCAGCACATGCATTTCCAGTACAGTTCCATGATTTCATCTCCTTTGGAACTCATCACTGATCTATTCATGCCTGTTATTTAAGATATGGTCATTTTTCCTAAGGTGTTGTGCCCAGCGTATTCTGTTTCCTTCCTTTTGGATCTTTCTCAGGCATATGAATTGGAATCTATCCAGCTTCTCCTCTTCTGTTGCAAGTTCATATTTTGCAGACTTCTTATCCAACTACTGCACTGAACACACCAGCATCTTTCGTTTTCCGTGTTCCTTTTCGAGATCTTCATCAGGTTGAAAAAAGGTTGTCATGCCTTGCTTAGATGTTTCTTGATGCCTTCCGTGACTGCACCATCCAATTATCACAGTTGCGACAGACAAACTCTTCTGCATCGTCCACTTCTTCGTTTCCAATCTTTACTAGGGCTTCTCTCCGTGCAGTTATTCTGGTCACTTTTTACTGCATTCAGCTCCAGTCCTTCTCTTCCTGCAGTGTTTACCACTCGGTCGGTCATGTTCTGTATGTACTCGTAATTTGATAAAACAAGAACTGTGAAATCAGCAAAGTCCAGTCCTTCTCTTCCTGCAGTGTTTACCACTCGGTCGGTCATGTTCTGTATGTACTCGTAATTTGATAAAACAAGAACTGTGAAATCAGCAAAGTCAAGATCGAGTAGTTGTGGAGTTGCATCTAACGTCATTTCTCTGCCCTACTGTTGTCCTCCCATCACCCAGTCGACAGCGAGCATTAACAGGAGCCCTGACACGACACAACCTTGATTAACACCGGTGGTGATCTTGAACCATCTTGTCTACGTTCTTCCTCATTTAGTACTGAGCATTTAAAGCCATTGCAGATGTTCTTCCCCACAGTTCGTCACGGTGTATTGAGTCGAAGGCTTTTCAAAGTTAACGAAATGTATTTATAATGTCGCCGGCCACTCCTTTGCCTGTTCCATGGTGTTGCGAAGGAGAAATATTTGTTCGAATGTGCTCTACTTATTCTGCGGTAAACCAGCTTGGTCCTTCAACAGGGCACCATCCACTCCGTTTTGGATCCTCTGAATGATGATTTTCTCATTACTCCGCTGTCTGCAGGTAGCAGTGTCAAGTCATGCTAGTTGTAACACTCCTTCAGGTCTCCATTTTTAGGCAGCTTAACTATCAGGCCTTTTCCCGTTTTCCAAAAATTCTCAATCCGCATCCAAGATTGTTTCGTCCACTGAAAGAAAAGACTTAAAGCTGTACATTCTTTTCATGCCATATCCTTTTAAACAGTCTTATCAATTCTTTCACTGCCACATTGCTGTCTGTTTTGTGCAACTCTGCTTGGATCTCATCAACTCCAGGTGATTTTCGGCTCTTTGTCTTTTCAGTACTTGCCTCACCTCTGCAGCTCTTATCTTGGCAGTGTCCATCTAGCCAATTTCATCTGTCTTCATTTCGTGTTCCTCAGTCAGGTTCGTTGGAGCCTCTTTGATTAGTGCCTCTTCAAAGTAGAAGTCCATCTTTCAAGTCGAGAATCCTGGTCTTTTACTATCCGACCTTTTTTGTTCTTGACTGCTGCAATTTGCTATTTCTGAGACTTTTACCACTGTAAGATGATGAGTTAATTATGTCAAAAATGTAAAAAAAAAAAAAATTAAAAAAAAAAAATGGGTGGTCACCGACTTCGTTTGGAGAGAAGATGTGGAAATAATTGTAAATAAAATCTGTTTCTGGAAAGAAAGGTAGGGGTCACCCAACGTCCAAGATCGTTAAATCCAGGCAAAGCTATTACAATGGTCATCTGCCCCATCATTGCTCATTTTATTATTTACTGGCGCGCGCTCTCGTGCATTCCGTGGCGTTCGAATTTGCGTGGCAGTAAAGATGCGCAGAAACAATTAGCGCGAACGTCCTTCACGTAAAGTACCTACTTGGTTTGTCTTTCTTGTTATCTACTACCAATAAACTGTTATTTTCTGTTGCTAATTAATTTTAATCTTTTTCTTTCATATGGATGTTGGGGAACAAATTAGCTGGTAAGTATCATTCTTTTTGCTTTCCAATTCATCAGATCAATTTCTTTTGCACAAGAGAACTTAATAACGAGTCACATAGTAGTCTTGGGTTTCTTTTTTCCGTAATAAATTTCTCAAAAGGACCAAAATATTTTCTTTTAAGTAAAAACTATATCAAGTCTAAAAAAACACAGTAAAGTTGTATTTTTTGTTCACAATAGATATTTACTTCCCGTTTATAATTGATTTTTATCTTTTCCATTTTGTTGTCGATGTTAGGGAGCAAACCAGCTTGTAAGTAGTAATAATTCTGTTTACTTTTCAATTTATCACATCAATTTCTTAATGTAAAGTTACTTACCCGTCGACTAAATATTATTTTGAATCTAAAATAACACAACAAAATACTAATTCCTGTTAACAATAAAATAAAAACTCCTGTTTATAATTGATTTTCATCTTTTTCTTTCATATGGATGTTAGCGAACAAATTAGCTGGTAAGTATCATTCTTTTTCATTTCCAATTCATCAGATAAATTTCTTTTGAACAAGAGTACTTAATAGAGAGTCACATAGTAGTCTTGTTATTTTTTGTTTTTCTGTTTCTTATTTTTGTGATTCATTTCTTATGGGGAACAGAATATAGATTCCTTTTAATAATTGAACTTCATCTTTTCCACTTTACTGTCGATGTTGGGGAACAAATCAGTTTGTAAGTATCATTCTTTTCTTTCTTTTCAATTGATCACATCAATTTCTTTTGATCCAATGTACTTAGTGCAAAGTTATTTAGTAGTCTTGTGTTCCTTTTTCTTTAATAAATTACTTAAAAGGTAGAAAATATTATCTTTCAGTTAGAAACTATTTTGAATCCTAAGTAACCAAATAGACTATATTAAATGTGGCTAAATATCATTAAGGCAAAGTTAGACTCACACCAATGCATTCAGCAGTCTTCTCCTCAATGGCACGTGACCTGCGGGCAGCCCTGAGGGGATTCGTAGGGCTCTTGCGTTTCATTACACTACATGTGCAGTTCACTTAGCTGATCCTTGCAGTTCATTTCTCAGCTCATGCTAGCGAATCCTTGAAGATTCTTGCTTCCTCTCCTCCCTCCCTCTTGGTCTGCTGGTTTCTCAGTAAGTATTCGGTCAGGTACGTTATTTCCACTGGTATCTTCCAGTGTGACGGTGCCAATTAGCAGCCACTTTTTGGGGTAGTCCCCACTTCCAGGGTTGTCATGGATAACGTCTGTATAATGCTATAGGCATCAGTCCCAAAGCTTATCTATTTGTGCTAACGGCTATTTCCTAACGTGTATTATCGTTGGCCTCACGGTGTAGTCACTTGAGATGTAGATCGCGACGTTTCAACTTCTTACTGCTAGTCCTATTCAGGCGATGAGGTCGACTGATTGCACGGCACCATTTATACCACGAAGGTCAGCTGTGATTGGTGCATTTCGATCCTCCCATTGTTCCATTGTTCCGGCGAGTAACTGTTCTCTCAGCGGTCCGCTGTTGTACTGTTCTCCTGTTGTTGTGTATTTTGATAGTGGGTATCCATGCTTCGGAAATTTCAATTCCACTAACCCTGTTGATGTCATTGGGGTGAAGTCTTAAGTGGATAGCTTCCCTGACCCCACTTGTGTACCAGTGAGGATCTCGATCAATAAACTTGACTCTACCAAATCGGATAGTGGCCGGTCTCGTGGGCGTGTTCGGAAACGGCTGAAGTCTGGGCACGGGCGAATCGTATATCCCTGTCGTGTTCTTTGATCCTCTCCTGCATAGGTCTCCCTGTTTCCCCGATGTAAGACTTTGCCGCACTCGAAGGGAACAATGTATCAATGAGAAGATTGAAATGTACCAATCACAGCCGACCTTCGTGATGTAAATGATGCCGTGCAATCAATCGACCTCATCGCCTGAAGAAGACTAGCAGTAAGCAGTCGAAACGTCGCGATCTACCTTTCAAGTGACAACATCGTGAGAAAAACGATAATACTCTTTATTGTTGCCTCTACCACGATAAATAACAGGAACCTTTTCCTCGACAGTTGATTCCAGTTAATAATTTATTTTCCTCTTTTCCTTTTCATGTGTTTGCTGGGGAACAAATCAGGTCGTAAGTATCATTAGTTTTACTTCATCACATCAATTTCGTTTGAGCCAATGTAGTTAATGTTAAGTTACTTAGGTTACTTGTGTCTTCTTACGAGGAAAATTAAACACTATTTTTAATCTTAAATAATACCATTGAATTTTTTATTGTTTTTAATGAGTTTTTTTCTCCATTTTATCGTCGATGTTGGGGAACTAATCAGACAGTAAGTACCATTCTCTTTACCTTTCAATTCATCAGATGAATTTTTTTATTAATGTTGAGTCTGAAATATACAATAAAATTAATGACTGTTAATAATTAAGTATTGATTCCTCTTAATAAGTGAGTTTCCTCTTTTTTGTTTCATGTCAAATCAGTTCATAGGTGTCGTATTACTTTTACCCATTTCATCACATTGCTTTCTTGTAAACCAATCTATTTCATGTGAAGTTTCCTAGACAGTGCTCTGGTGTTCCTTTTTCTTGAATTAATTTGTTAAAATAGGAAAAATATATTATCTTTCAATCAAAAGCATATCATGGTGATATGCTTCTGCTTTCAATTAAATACTATTATGAAACTGAAATATGACTGTCACGGTAAAATATGAATTCCTGTTAATTATTCATTTTCATGTTTTTAATTTATTGTCAATGGTGTGGAACAGATTAGCTTGTATTACTTTTTTTTAGTTCATCGCATCAATTTCTTTTGAACCAACTCACCTAAAATACAGTTTGCTAGTCGTTTTGTGTTTTTTTTCTTAATACATTTCTTAAAAGGAAAAAATATATATTATCTCTTATTTAAAAACTTTTTTTGAATCTGTAATAATACAATAAAATTATATATAAAATACAATATTAATTCCTATCAACAATAAAATATTATTAAATGTAAAGAATTAATTCTCATCTTTTCCTTTCCATGTGTTTGTTGGGGATCCAATCAGACTGTAAGTATTATTCGTTTTTTTCAATTCGTCACAACAATTTTGCTTTGAACCAATTTACTTAATGTAAAGTTGCCTAATGGTCTTTTTTTTCTTTTATAAAGTTCCTCAAAGGAATATAATATTGTTTTTCATGTTAAAACCGTTTTGAATCTTAAATAACACTATGAAATATTAATTCCTATTAGCAATAAAATATTAATTTGAGCAATATTTATGTCTTCCTTTCCATGTGCTTGTTGGGGAACAAAATTAGGTTGTAAGTATTATTCTTTTTACCTCTTAACTCATCAATTTACATCAATTCCTTTTAAATTAATCTACCTAATGTTAAGTTACCTGGTTGTCTTGTGCTTCTACCTTTACTAAATTTCTTAAAAGGTGGAAAATATTTTCTTTTAATTAAAAGGCAACTATTTTCAATCTGAAATTAATAACACAATAAAATATCACTTTCTTTTTAGAATAAATTCGAAAAACATTTTAGGAAGAAAATTAACGAAATTAAAGCAACATGACGTTTCTTGATCACTCTCAAATAAATAAATAAATCAAAAGTAACTGCAAAGCACATTTATAGAAAATAGGAGGAGAGGAAATAATTAATAATAATAATAATTACCGTAATAATTCCCGTAAGCGACCACCCAAAATGTCAAACCAAGGTGCTCGCTTACGGGAGGTGGTCGCTTGCGAGAGCTTAGACAATATTGGGTCAAAATATGGCTCATTAGCATATGGTAACTGCGAACACTTACCCCATGTTTTTAATTGTTTTATTCATGTCACAAGTCGGTTTTGAGAAAAAAATCCGTTACTTCTCATTGCGATATTTCCGTCTCTTGTACTAGCCAGGATCACGATAATGTCACAGCACATTACTATCCAATTTGCGCTTTACTCTGTCAAGTGGTCGCTTACGAGAGATTAGAAACAATATTAAATTTTAAACCTTTAGCTCTGAAAGTGGTCGCGTCGCCTACGAGAATCGGTCGCTTATAAGCTGTTTCAAATATAGTGATTTGGCTTGCAAACTTTTGGTATTTTCACTCTTTTTTCATTTTAAAACAACGTATGTTTCAGGACTGCCGTCGGGAAACATCAGAACTCTCGGAAAAACAAAACTAACTAGTTTCCTGAGGGAGCATACATTAAGTGCCTTGTAATATATTTAGACTTTCCCTTAAACAATCATGCACATAGCAAAAACAAGCAAACAAAGATGGCACAATTTCTTTATTTACAATCGTCAATACTGCTGAATGAAAAAGTCTTAACTTAATTACCAATGTCTCAAAGTACATGAAAAAGTAAAATATGCTTTTATAACCTCAATAACGAATACAAAATCATTTGGAATTGCAAAAATCGATGGTAACATTTTGCTTCAGAAAATGTTCCTGCGTAAAAGTTTACAGTCTCCTGGCTATCGATGCGAAATTCTGCATAGTTACAGGGGAGTTTGGCACTGTGTTTCTGTCAAGGGAATTTTCACTTGTTTGCTCATGCATCGCCACAATTGCATTGCTAGCTCACTAAAGATTTTCAGCAGAACAGGCACTACTGAAAGCATGGGAGATTTCTTTCTGCTTAACCTCCGAAAGACGCCTGGAGTAAGAGCGAATGCAGCTCTCATATTTGTGTCCTGAAACATGCATTACGTGGCGAGCCTCAAAATTTCACTCATCCAAGAGCGACACGGCCCTTGCCCTAATACAGTGATTAGTATTCTTTTTTGAAAGTTTCAGCTCTTTAGAAATTGAACTCATGAAAGTTCCAAGTGTATTTTTCCCGCGGGGCACATTACAACACCAGACTTCATCAGAATGGCTAAAATTTTCCGTCGCTCGCTACTTTTGCCACAAGCATGACAGTGCTGGATTTAGCTTAGACAGATAAAGTTCAGAAGTTTTAACTGGACAGTAGGGACTCCCAGGGGAATAATTGTTAAGTGGTGATCGAATCCTTGCCGCTTCAATTTGACGATTGCCGCCTCAAAAATTTGATTTGATTTGGAGAATCCTTCTAGGCAGACTTTTTGTAGCTGTCTTCGTTCTGTTTCATTGCGTTCGGCCAGAAATTCGCCAGAAGTTCATTCAATTCCTTCTTGGGAATTTCTTTTAGCGATTCTGTATTTTTTACCCCCTCATCTTCTGGTTTGACTTTGTTCCTGTATGCCTGTATGTCAATCAAGTTGACGTGGGCACGTGCTGAAGATCAGTGCACTGATCACGTGCTGTTGTATTCGGCGCGCGGGCAACAACTGCGCAATTGTATCCTGGTTGGGAAACATTTGAATTTGATCAAGAGCAAGTGATCAAGAATCAACCGATCACAATGCTCATTGTGTTGAGTGAAAGTCTAGGTATATAACAATGTTGATTATTTCCACAAGACTTCTTTTTGCAAGAATATAAGAACTTAAAAGGGATATTTTTAAAATTAAAATATCCTAAGAAGCTCATCGACTCAGATCAGTTATCAGTCACCTCCAGCATCCTCCACACCCAGTTGAAACACAATTTGACACCCCCCTTCGGATTGCGTTGCCATTCAAAGTTCAGAAATCGGCTGAGGTGGTTCGCAGGGAACTCAGGTAACTTGGAAAGAACATTAATCAACAAATTTCCTACAACAAATTTGCTTACAAATTTGCTTACAAATTTCTTTACAGGAAAGAAATTCTTTCAGTTAAAAACTTCTTAATCAAGAATTAAAACAATAAAATATTACTTCCTATTAATAATAAGACATTAATTCCTGTTAATATATCTTTTCTTCTTTTCCATTTTATCGTCAATGTTGGGGAACAAATCAGCTCGTAAGTATCATTCTTTTTACTTTCCGATTAATCACATCAATTTCTTTCAAACAATTTTACTTCATTTCCATTACACTGTACCCAATTAATTGATTTTCATTTTTTTCCACTATGTTTTCGATATTGGGGAACAAATTAGCTCGTAAGTATTATTCTTTTTACTTTTCAATTCATTACATTAATAATGGAGTAATAAATCTACCCAATGTAAGCTTACCTAGTGGTTTTGTGTGTTTTTTCTTTAATAAATTTCCTTATAAGGAAAAAACAGTATCATACAATTATCAACAATTTTGAATTTTTAATAAAACAATGAAATATTAATTCCTAATGACAATAAAAACACTAAATCCTTTTAATAACTGATTTTCATCCTTCCATTTTCTTGTCAATGTTGGGGAACAAATCAGAGGGTAAGTATCATTCTTTTTACTTTTCAATTCAGTGCAACAATTTTCTTTTGACCTGATCTGTTTTTCTTTTACTTTTTGATTTTGTGTTTCTTTTCCTTTAATAAAATTTCTTTTAGGAAAAAATCCTTTCCGTGAAAAACTTCTAAACCTACAACTTAAACTATAGAACACTCATTCATTTTAAAAATGAAATATTTATTCCTATTAATAAATAATTGATTCTCATCTTTTCCATTTTATTGTCAATGTTGGGGGACAAATCAGCTGGAAATTATCCTTCTGCTTTTCTTTTATTTTGGGTTTCTTTTCCTTTAATAAAATTCCTTGTAGGAAATAAAAATTCTTTTAGTGAAAAACTTCAAAATGTAAAATAAAAAAATAAAATATTAATTCTTATTAATAATAAAATATTCACTCCTGTTCATAAGTATTTTTTTTTCTGTTCCATTTTACAGTTTATGTTGGGGAACAAATCAGACGGTAAACATCTTTTCACTTGCTACTTAATTTCCAGTTGTTTGGTAGTTTTCTTCTTACTTTTTTATTCAGTTACTTTTGATAACTAATTTCCATAATTTACCTTTCGTGTGTATGTTGGGGAACAAATCAGGTGGTAAGTATCATTCTTTTTACTTTTCAATTCATCGCATCAGTTTCCTCTGAATCAATGTACTTAATGTTAAGGTACTGTTTCTTATTTTAAAAATAAATTTTCTTATTAGAAAGAAAATATAATAATTATTGTATCTCAATTAAACACTGTTTTTTATCTAAAATAACACAATTTAATTTGTTATTCTCGTTAACAATAAAATATTTATTTCTTTTAATGAGTTTTTTTTTTTCTCTTTTTCATTGTCGATGTCGGGGAACAAATCAGAGAGTAAGTACCATTCTTTTCACTTTTCAATTAATAACATGAATATTATTTTTAATTGACCTACTTAATGTTAGGTTATTTTGTGGTCTTCTGTCTCTTTTACCTTAATTACTTTCTCTAAAGAAAGGAAATAATATATTTCAATTAAAAACTATTTTAAAACTGAAATAGTGCAATAAAATGTTTACAATAATTTGTTAGAGTGGTATACGTCGAGTGTCGTAAAACCAAAACCAAAGTAATCACTCTGGCGAATAACAAAGGACACAGACAATACAGTCAACCAATCAAAACAAGTAACTACAAGAAACTGACGCTAAGCGCGGGAACACGAGTGCGAGTGAGTTACAATTGGTTTTAATTTTAATGAAAAAGTGGCGCGATTTTTTAAGCCAATGGTGAAGCGCAGTTGATGGAAAACCAATTACGTTTCGACACTCAAATGAAAACCGCTCTAATTCCTGTTAATAAATATGGTTATTATATGGCTGTGTCTCACAAGGACTGGGAACTACCGAATTCACGAATTTGATTGGCTGAAATCGATATTGACCGCGGTCTAGATTTTCCCATCTAGACCGGAATCTAGACCGGTAATGTTTTGCGGTGAAAAAGTCGCAAACTTTAATGCAAAAATATTGGCTTTTTTCTTCTAACAATATTTATTTATGGCAGTGCCAAAAAGTGTGATAAGAAAAGAAAAGAAAAGTAAAGTAAAGAGGACGAGAACACTTCGGCGGTTCTAAGTTCAGCTCATCGCCGTTCGCAAGCAAAATTTTGGCTAGTTAACAAACCAGTTACATTAAATAAACAAGGACAATTCCCTCAGATTTCGATAAATGCTACCGTCGAAGCGCTTAAATTAACCGAAATCTAACGCTGAGAGCACATTATAGCGGCGCGTACGGCGACTGAATGGAAAGAGGTCAAAGAAAGATCCAGCGGAAAGACGAGCTCACATGGCAAAATGTCGGCTAGTACAAACCAGTTACATTAAATAATTAAATTTCTCTCGCTTGCCATATAATAAACATATCATTAACCGAGCTTACTCGCTCTGTATGGGTGAATCTTGAGCTCGGTCGTGTGTACAGACCTCACTGCGTTCGGTCTGTCCTCACGACCTCGGTCAAGATTCTCCCATACAGACCTCCTGCTCGGTTAATAAAAGCTAAAACATTTTCTTTCAATTAAAAATTATTCTGAATGTGAAGTAATACAATAAAATATTAATGAAACCACATTATTGATAAAGATGTTTATTCCTGTTAATAACTGATTTCTGTATTTTCTATTTCATTGTTGTTGGGGAACAAATCAGCTAGTAAGTAGAATTATTTTTTTCAATTTATCATATTAATTTCCTTTAAGATTACTTCCCACCCTCAAGGGGACAGAATTTTTTTTTTCTTTTATTCGACATTATTTAAGTCAGTCATTTTATGTAATGTTTGCAAAAGAAAAATATCAAAAATCTCAAAAACCGGCCAATTGATTTCGAAAAAACGTACTTTCAAAAAAAGCTAATAAACCGTTGTCATAATCTCGTAAATGGACAAAACCATCAGGGGCAAATTTCGCGGCAAACTCTAATCTTAGAGCTCGTATTTCATGTTATTTGTTATTGTTTTATCGCGCACTTGACTTTTGAAAAAATTTGAAAATAGAAGTCCTGTGCACTTGCTCTCAAGTTGAAATTTCGAAACAGAAAAACGTCCTTGGACCGAGGAAAAGAAACAAATAAGACCAAAGAAGAAAGAACGGACCCATTTCTGTGTAGGGAAGAAAACAAAAACACTTTTGTGAAAGCCACAAAGGCTCTTTATTCAGTTGGCCTGAGCTGTATGTACTTTGATTCGTAATCGTGCTTATCGGTACATTTGTTGGCTTTACTTGTCTTGCCGCAGGTCGTTCTTTTGCCTTTGGCTATTTTGCCCGGTTTAGTGTCTTTCTATTCAATGCGACAGCGAAAAAGAGAACGTGTTGCAATGCGATGTATTCCCCGGGAAATCCTGATCAATTTTCATTGACGCCTGGAGGTCCTGTTGTTCCATTGGTTTGGGGTTTCATTAGGCGAGATGATCTCCTTGCGTGGCGCGAGTGTTTTTGCGAACATTTAGGAGCTAAAATTTTGCATTGATTTTGAGAGGAATACATCCACTTTGAGCGATTGTATGGGGTGTGCAGATTTAAAGGTCAAATGAATCAGAATTTAGACATCTTTTCTTCAGCCATTTTATAGCGACGAAATGTTAAAAAAAAAACGCGCTAAAGGAATCCTATGCAGAAATGTTTCTTTGTAAGCCGTGAGAAGGAGTAAAAAAGTTACAAGTACGAAGACAACCGATGGCTTGACGAAAACGTTTTCAAAATGACCGCGCACTTTAATGAAAAGAATGGAACTGAGACTCTGCTTTGTGACGTCATTGTTGTCTTGAACATTGCTGCGTTTCTGCGTCATTGAGTCTTTCATGGGAAAGCTTTTCGATCTAAATACAAGCCGTATTTTACTTCCGAAATGGCGGCGGACTTCGCCCACTGTTCGACGGGCATTATTCGCTTGTTTTTCGTTGTTTTTTGTCCAATTGCCGGCTTGCAACGTTCCATAGTGAAGTTAAACATCGTCGGTACCGCGTCTTTCTTAATAACTGTTACGATATGTAAATTTCTGTAGCTGTAATTGTCAGCGGACTTTCTGCCGTACAAATAAATTATGTATTTTGAATCGTTAGTTTAGTCTTCTACCATTAGCTGAGTGAATAAAGCTTCGAAACATGGTGTCAGGATAAAAAATCGCTGCGTAACTACAAGATGTCAGGCGACGAGGGAACTACGGCGACAAATACAACTTATACAGCGTCCGTTGGAAGTGCACAAATGCAGCAAATGACTTCTTTGCCGAGTGGAATACCAATGCCGAAACCGTTAAATCTTGACAACGTTGCCGCTAACTGGAAAAAATTTAAAAGAGCATGGGATAATTACGCCGTAGTTGTGAGGCTCCAGCAGTTCGACGAAGAATATAAGACTGCAACTTTTCTTTCCGCGATCGGCGAAGAAGCTCTTGAAATTTATGAAGGTATGACATTCAACCCGCCCGAAAGTTCGAAAGTACTCGACTCTGTTGTTCAAAAATTCGAGGAATATGGCATCGGACAAACCAATGAGACCTTCGAGCGGTATTTATTTGACTCCAGATCACAGAAAGAGGATGAAAGTATCGATCACTATGTATCAGCACTTAGAACACTTGCGAAATCGTGTAATTTTTGTCAGTGTTTACATGATTCACTTATACGTGATAGAATAGTGT
>Ga0126339_10002359_pt1 | contig 13458 bp, 11 predicted proteins | sample OrbTmetagenome_2_FD_92532 | JGI IMG/M metagenome (GOLD analysis project Ga0126339, IMG submission 92532) | Coral microbial communities from Petempiche,Puerto Morelos, Mexico - Orbicella T R C metagenome | ecosystem: Host-associated > Invertebrates > Cnidaria > Coral | place: Petempiche,Puerto... | reverse complement strand
TTCCACTATCCCTGTTGATGTTATTAGGGTGAAGTCTTATGTGAATAGCTTCCTTGACCCTACGTGTGTACCAGTGAGGATCTCGATCAATAAACTTGACCTCAATCCAGATAGGATAGTGGCTGGTCTCATGGGTGTGTTCAGAAACGGCGGAGGTCTGGGTACAGGTGAGTCGTATATCCCTGTTGTGTTCTTCGATCCTCTCCTGCATAGATCTCCCTGTTTCTCCAATGTAGACTTTGCCGCACTCACATTGTTCCAAGAGATCTGCAAGTTCGGCTGCCAGTTCCCACCAGAGGCACACACAGAGTCCCTGAACTAGCATCCATGAGGTTCCTGAGGGAAAGAATCAGACTGACGCAGAGAGCCAAGGGAGATACGAAGAAAGAAGCCGAATCAACAGCACAGAGCATAACATCTGCGCTTTCTGCAGATGACGCTGCAGAGGTACTTGACAAGGTTAAATCCACTATCCAGCAAGTCTTTAGTACCACCAAAGACCATCAATAGCACAAGTTTGAGAAACTTTTGCGAGAGAAACAGTCTTCTGCTTCTCCTACAACTTTTGCTGACAAAACAAAGTCCGTTAACAACCTGTCATCCAGGGCCCTTAACGAAGCTGAGATGTCCTTACTGAAGAAAGGTCTAAATTTCGCCGTGACTCCTACGAGTGTCCCAGCCACCGAGATCATTGCCAAGGTTGAGTCAGCAGTCAGGCTACTGGATGCACAGTGAACACAGTCAGAAGATCTGTCAACACCATCCTTCAACAGGCACAACCAACCATGCCCAACATCACGAAGGAACAGCAGGAGGCTCTTAAAAGCCTAAAAGAGGACAACTCCATCATGGCCCTTCTGGCTGATAAAGGTCACGCCAGCGTAATCCTGGACACTGACACATACCAGGCAAAAATGTCAGCGCTAATTGATTCTGGACCATACCAGCTGCTCAACAAAGATCCGACAGACCGCTTGACCCAGAAGCTATCTGAGAAGCTGCTAACTCTGAAACAGAATGGACACATATCAGAGATGGTTTATAATGAGATCAGACCCCGACACAAACAACCACCTAGGATCTATGGTTTGCCGAAGATCCACAAGGCCGACGCACCGCTTAGGCCAATTGTGTCGTGTGTCAATACCTTTGTATATGACCTGTCTGGTTTCTTGGCTAACATATTATCTCCTCTTGCAGATAACTCGAACTTCACAGTGAAAAACTCAACTGACTTCACCTCCACCATCGCCAGTGAAGAGATCCAGGACCACAAGATCATGGTGTCTTTCGACGTAGAGTAATTGTTTACCAATGTACTGATCAAGGACACTGTGCAAGCCGTGCTACAAAAAATGGAGAACGACGCAGCCTGGCTGACCGCATGACACTTACACCAGTTCAAATTGCGGACCTCTTGGATTTTGTATTAAGATCTACGTACTTCCAGTGCAACGGATTGATTTACAAACAACAAGACGGCGCAGCCATAGGGAGCCCTGTATCAGTGGTTATTGCTAATCTCTACATGGAGATATTTGAAGAACAAGCAATAGAGTCTGTACCTTGCAAGCCTAAGATCTGGAAACGCTACGTAGATGGTACTTTCATCATCCTGGATCAGGATAGAGTTGACGACTTCCTGCAACACCTTAACAGTCAACAACCATCAATCCGTTTCACCATGGAGATCGAGAATAACAGTAAGATCGCCTTTCTCGACACGTCAGTTTGTAGAGAACCTGATGGCCGCCTTAACACCAGTGTCTACAGGAAACCAACACATACTGATCAGTACCTAGCTTATGATTCACACCGGTATTGTGAAGTGTCTGTACGACCGGGCTAAATGTCTCGTGACCAAACCATCAGTAATCGCTGGAGAGAAGAAACATCTGTCATACATACATACATACATACATACATACATATATTTTTGGTGAGGCAGGTCTGCATCTGACAACCCAGGGGGCTGGTGTGGACCTGCCATAAAATATATAATTAAAAACTAAAATCTAAAATTATTAAAATACATCCTTAGGATTCAAAAGCTACTAAAGATAATTTAAAATGACTTAAAATTTACATTTGTACTTGTTTCTAATGGATATCCCTCCTCGTTTGTACAGAAGATCACAAAGGCACGAACAACCCCAAGAAGAGAGCCCGTCGTGGAATTTAAATCCACCACCATTTTACCTTATGTCCAAGGAGTTTAAGAGTCTCTCCACCGCTGCCTAGAGCAACAAGGCATTCGTACCGTCTTCAAGTCCGACACAACACTTCGGTCACACTTAGTGCAACCAAAGGACACCGTCAACCCGGCTAAACAAGATGGTGTTGTCTACAGGATTCCCTGTGAGTGTGGCAAAGTCTACATTGGGAAACAGGGAGATCTATGCAGGAGAGGATCAAAGGACACGACAGGGATATACGACTCGCCCGTACCCAGACCTTCGCCGTTTCTGAACACACCCATGAGACCGACCACTATCCTATCTGGAATGAGGTCGAGTTTATTGATCGAGATCCTCATTGGTACACATGTAGGGTCAAGGAAGCTATTCACATAAGACTTCACCCTAATAACATCAACAGGGATAGTGGAATTGAAATTCCTGAAGCATGTATGCCCACGATCAAAAAACACAACAACAGGAGAACGGTACAACAGCAGACCACTGACGGAGCAGCTACTCATCAGAACGATGGAACAATAGGAGGATCAAAATGCACCAATCACAGCCGACCTTTGTGATGTAAATGATACCGTGCAATCAGTCGACCTTATCGCCTGAAGAAGACTAGCAGTAAGCAGTCGAAACATCGCGATCTACATCTCAAGTGACTAAATCGTGAGACAAACAATAATACACTTTATTATTTGTTGTCAGGTTATACTTTGCTGCAACATGGACAGAACAAACAGAAAATAATCCCACGGTTTTGGTTGAATCATTTGGGATTTTTTGTTTCATTTTTTCTTTTAGTTCATCAGACAGATGTCCAATTATAATGTCAACTGCACAAATGTTTACTTTTTGGTTTTTGGAGTTAAATATTTTAACATTGTGACCATCTACTGCTTTGGTTAGTACTAAACAAGTGTGTGATGTTCATGGGATAATCACTTTCACCTGGGTTTACATTTAAAATCCTTCCTTTTGGGACCTCAATATCTTGTTCTGTGTGTTTTCCTTCTCTTGGGTGGTTTAAAAGCTCTGCAAATTCTTTTTCATCCTTCTGTCTCATAATTTCTGACAATTCATGCGTCTTAAAATGTTCTTGCCAAATATTTGTGGTTAATGCACTATAGGCATCTTTTGAATTCTCAAAGATCCATTTGTCAAAAACTGGCTTTAACTGAAACAGGTCACCAACAGTTACATGTACATTTATCAAATTAATTCCTCCAAAGGATTTGGGTGTACCCATGAGCTGCTGTAAGCATAAATTCAAGAACGTGAACATGCCACTGCCTACCATACTAATCTTGTAAACTTATGAAAATAACCTCAAGTTTCCTCAGCTGTGCTCTGATAGTGTTAAGTCTGTCTCTATCAAGTGTGCAAATATACTCAAAACCTTGGTTAACAGGTATGTTAAAAGCAGAGTGAAGAGTGTTACCACTTATATTAAATGCTGCTTTTCATGTTGGTGCTACTTTAAGTACTTTTATGTCATCAGGGTTTTCACCTCTTGCTGGTACACTATTGAAATATCTGATCAAAGTTTCATACAAAGCATTAGTAACTGTACACATGTAGTTTTTCCAATGCCAGCCCCACCACTTGAAAAATTCTAAGTGTTTCATCACTAGTTTTGATGGAATTCAAGAAAAATTCCATTTGCTTCACATTAATTGAATGAACAAGTTTTGTAAAATTATCATCAGTCATGCATTTTACTACAAGATCTTCATTGTCATTAGTTCTTGGAAAGATACCAATATCATCCATTAAATCATATTGATTGTGTTGTTTATTTGTGTCTGGGGCCACATCCACAAATTCTTCCAGTTTGTCATTTTCAACATTTTATATTACATCATCAAGCACTTCTGCATGACAATCATATTGATGTCTGTTCTGGGCTACTGTGTTCTTGAGTTGTTCGTATCTTTCTTGGTAACTTTTGCAGTTGTATAAGATCCTTGTTTTCATTCCTCCAAAGAGTGTACAGTATTAACTGTTCTCTGCTGTAATTTTCGGGGTCCTTGTATTTTGTTAAATCTTACTGAATGAATAATAAATATTTTAGATTTTTGTCTTTTCGCTAGTTTCAATTCACCTTTAAGTTCATATTCTTCACTTACTTCTGTGTTGTCATTTTCAGGTAAGCAGTCATCTCATGTATGTAGATGTTTTAACTTGACTGATATGTTCTGTACCTCAGGCTTTTATTTTGTTTGGCACAGTTATACATGCTGCAAAATCAGCGACGCATAATTCTTCTAATTGCTTTGGTCGTCTTTGGTATCTTTTGATCAGGTTATCTGACTCAATATCTTCAGAGCTACCTGGTAGTTTTTGAAGCTTATCCATTGATTTTAGTAGGAATGTTCTTTCCTGAGGGTTGGATGTGTTAATAAACTGGAATTCACGAGATGACCTTCTTAAAGGCATTTGCAAAACGAAATATACTGCTTCTTGTGCACTGATCTCAACAGTATGTAGAAATTGGTTTCCAGTGTGTCTGACTTTGTTTATGAGGTCTTCATTACCAGAGCTTGCTTCTTCTGAAGCTCTTCTTAGAAATTTGCTCGTTCCTCTTTGTCCTTTAGTAATATATGAAAAAAAATGAACAGCACAAGCATAAGGATCCAAGATAGACTGTATGTCCATGTTAGCTAGTCCATGTTAGAAAATAGTATTTTAGTAATTTAGAGTAGTATTCTTATCTTAAACTTTAATAATCCCCTAGATTCAATATTTGTTTTGATATCCAATGTGTTGTGGCAAATGTTTTACCTCGAAATTTGTTAAAACAAACAAGCTAGTTACTCTGGAAGCCCCTTGCAAGTAATATTAGATAGTGTTTACGTTTAGAGCGTTATGTTCAGTTGGGGTACACATCCATTTTATGCATGCTCTAATTCCCAGAAAATGACGGTTGAATCAGGGACATCAAAAATTGTAGGGTTTAGATTTTCCTCCACATCATTTGTTTGCCTTATAAGTAATGGAACATACACTGTACACATCGTAGCACATCATTTGTGTTAACCAAAGCATCACAGTTCATTCCACATTTTGTACTGTGTAACAAGTTGTTTCAATTTTGGCATGAGAATTTATGTCTTGGCTCTGAGAATTGTAGCAAATTTTTCGCAATACGACGTCATCGTCCGTAATTGGTGCCATACGCATCATATTCCAGAACTGATCCTTAAAACATGATAAGGCATCCTTTGCATTCACAAAATGGTTATGAAGGCCGATCCTTGACAGGTATTGCTCAACCGAGATTCACATGCTATCTTTTGATCTTGAAAACACAACAACAGGGTTACTGTAAACACTGTTCAAGTGTATTTGTAACAATGCAAGTACAGTGCAAGTGCAATACAGTCTTTTTCAGTTTCTGAGAGTTTCTGATAATCCCTGGCAATCCCTGACAATACATGTATGTCTCACTTAGAAAACTTGCCTACATCAGTCAGTTCAAGTGGATATAAATGTTGGCTTGTGAAAGTACAATGACTCCTTTGCGGTATAGGGCAACCTACAACGAACATTCAGGCTGATAAACTTACGTGTTTGCTTGCGAAAGGGTACCAGCCCCAGTGCAACCTGCACCAACCACAAGCTGAGTCTTGATATGTTGGCTTGTGTAAGTAAAATAACTCCCGATATGGACACCTGAAGGAATGATGAAAGAAAGCTATCAATAAGCAAAACAACTGCAATCAATATTTGTAAAGCCTACATGCAATTAGGAAGCTGGATTTTCGATAAATGAAAACAGATATGCAGTTAACTATAATCTACATGTAAAATACGAAATTATGAAGGATATGACGATAGATTTTCAATACATGCAAACAGACAACATAATCATCTCAAAACAAGCAATACATGTAAAAGAAAAAACATACCTTCGCAACAGAAAGCTGGGAAAATAAAAATGAAGTATCTTAAAACCGATAAATGGTACACAAAAGCGAAGCGGCCAACATGAAGGAGGCAAAAAATCCACTCGCACAAGCCAACTAGCACCCAATATTCTCATCTATAAGATCTAAATCTAGTGCCCAGTCATCTTGGTAGAATTCCTTTCAATCATGTGACTCTCATGAACAGACAAACTTCTGGCTGCAAACTTAATGTGAGCTTCGCACACAAAAATCAGCTATTTCACTAATACATGTAGGCTACAGTTAACTTTTTAAATGTCACAGAAATAATTGGACCATGTGTTCAAAGTTTCTAGCAGAAGTCACCGGATCACTTTTAATTAAGTCTGATTTCTTTTGCCATATCATAACTTGGATTTCGTTGTCAGTGTCAATAAGCCGTCCTAATATTTTAAGCAAATGTATCCATCTTGTCTCTGCTGCTAAAGATGAACAGAACCAATTGTAGGCTTACCGAGTTGTCTCATCATTGCAAACAAGTCCTTTTTGCATCTCTCAAAGTATGGAGGGGATCCCATTAGATTTCTAAATACCCTGAAGCCTTCATCAAGGTGTATCAATGTTTCCCAAAAACCAGCTGATTTCAAATCACCGGCTGTGTACGTTTTACCCTTTCTTTTGCACTTGCGAAGAGAAAGTGATGCACTACCTTGAATGAATCTACTTGATTTGTAATTTCTTAAGCTTATAAAAAAATGTTAGGGACGCTCTGTGCTACTCTTCTATCCTGACTTTGCAACTCCCACTTACATATTGTAATGCACAGCCACTAATCTCTCACTGTTATCAGCTCTTTGTTTTCTGCAAAATATTGAGGGAAATGACAAACATTCTGAATCTTTATCAATAAATATTCCTAAAGGTCTGTTGCCTTCATCCAGTGCAAAGCTCATTACGTTGTCCCTATGTTCAGTCATGTCTGGCTCTTGCAGCAAAGTGTCCAAAATTCCTGATGGACATTGTGTTTCTTCACACCACTCATCATCACTGTCATTTTCACTGTTGTCGTTTTACTTAACATTCCCTACGGACATATTCTGTTCACCCTGGTTCTTATCTTTTTTATTAATGTGTTCAACTGTATTTGAGCTTTCCACACTACTCCTTTCAAGAAATTGCAACATCTCCTGGTCATTTTCATTCAATGTATCTAACCAACTGTTTGCAACTTGTACACCTTCATTCTGAAATAATTTGCTCTTGCCAACTAAGTATTTTGCAGCTTCTAAAACTTTGCTAGGTCTGATGCTCTGAAATTGTTAGTAATGTTTGTAACTAAGACATCTTTTTAGTTTTACTGGAAAAGTCTGGGATTCCTTTACTGGTCTAGGTAGAACATTTACAATCAAGTTGACATCAGCTGTTACATTGATAACATTCCATGAATACTTAATTGACCACCAGTGGATGATTCTCTAATTTGCATAAATGGTATACATAGTGATATGAGCCTTTCTTCAAGAACAGTCAGGTTTAGTATTTCTTGTTTATCAGGAAATGTCATTTTGTTGGCTTTGGCATAACTTGGTAATTTACCATCTTTAAGGTTGAATGACGTATAGAACAAATCCACTCAGTGTCATTTATACTCTTACAGTAACTCCAGTCAGGCATAAATAAAGAATATTTTGTGGGCATATTTCATTAAGACTTGGGTTACATTTTGCAACAGATGATCTGTACCATAACTGATCACAGCAAGTACAGCCATATTCTGGACCACATTTAATATTCCTATGAAACATTTCAGTTAGCTTAGGCATTGTTAAATTGTAGAAACATTCTTTGCTGTGGTAAGTTTGCTCTCTAGATTCCTCATCAAAAACGTTTCTTTGTTTAGTAGTTTCTTGTTTGAATTGATTTATACCTCCAGAAGCTTTTGCCTTTCTCTATTTGGCCCAGGGTTGTCGCTATTGTCATCATCATTAATTCAATTCTGTGGACTATCCATCACATTTTGAAGGCAAGCTCTGTTTCTTTTGAAGGATAGTTGAACTTTGTCTGGATTTTCTTGTTTATAGTTTTTCAATCTTTGCCTTTGGCACTCTCTAATTTTCTCTAGATTGCATTCTTGTGCTTTTGAGTTTGTGTGTTTGTCCATTTGTTTGACTTTCTCTGGATTTGCTTCTTTATATTTTAGAAAATCTTGTCTTTGGCACTCTAACTTTCTCTAGATCACGTTCTTGTCTTTCTGATTTTGTTTGTTTCTCCATTTGTTTGACTTTCACAGGATTTGCTATTTTAAATGTTTTGGTAGCTAGTCTTTGACATTCCCATGATTTTTCAAGAGTATCTTTCCGTTTCTGTTGTTTGTTCTTATTCTCTCTCTCTGAATTGTTTATTGGTTCTCCTCTCCTTCATATATTGCCTCATGAATGCTATTCGTTTTTCAGAGCATGATGATTGGTAACACAAGTGTCAGAAGATTCCTTTCAATTATGGTTAACACAACAAGGTTTTAATTGCCTGCCTGTGTTGTTTTGTCACTTAGGTTCAAGTTCGGAAGATTCTCACATGACAACTGAAACTGACAATGTTTGTGACCTTGTGGTATCATGTTCATCTGCAAGTTCAAGAAAGAAGAAAAGAGACCATGGAATAGCTAATGATGTAGGCTCTCACAGAGGGGAAATGTCCAGTCACAATAATAACATGTCTGACGAGGAAAAACAGAAAGGAAAAACTGTCTCTGAGAAGGAGGTATTACATAAAACGGTTGGAGAAAGAGGACAAAGGAAAAAGAAAATTGCATCAAAAGAAAAGGCCTTACAGGCAGTTGATAAATGGGTAGAGTTAACAGATTCAAAAAGTGACGAGGAACAAAATAGAAGGACAAATAGTAAGTCTGGGAATAAAAGATCATGGAAAATTAATGATGACACAGAGGTGGATGATTGCAAAGGAAATGAGGAAGCACCAGGGAGAAACAATGGGTCCAAGAAAATTACAGCACAGAAAATGGAAGACAATGCAGATTCTAATGATTCTCACAGAGAAGAGGAAGTTCTGAGGAAAACGAATACATCTGAGGAGAAAAGATCACACAAAGTTGATGAATATGAATTGTCTGGTGTTTCTAACAGTGAAGATCAGTTAAATAAAGAACAAGATCAGGGGAATGCATCGCACCATGATAACTCTAATGTGCATAGGAATGAGGATAACACCCAAAAGACAAGACTCACAAAGATGTCAAAGGTACAATAAATTAATGCTAGGTTATCATAAGTACCGCTTTTGACATACGAGTGGCAACTTGACAGTTAGCACACATGATTCCAGATCTTGTGGTCTAGGTTCAAGCCTTGGACAAAGTATTCTTGTGATCTTGGCGTAAACACTTTCCTCTCACAGAACCTCTCCACCTACAGTGCAGGTGTATAAATGTACATGGGTGGTAACAGATTTAATGATGGGGCAGTGAAAATCCTGCAGTTGATCCAGGCCAAGTGGGGTGGGGAGTAGAATTACTCCTAGTAGCATAATGCTACAGAGGCCGGAATAAACTCTTGTAGTGTTGGTCACTCAGCTTGATAGAAATCAACAGTTGAGAGTAGGTTAACGTAAAGTCTAGTCTGTCCACAGACGTTTTTTTTCTTCTGCGAGTTTTTTTTTCCATATCTATTGTCAAGTTTTCTACAATATTACGCATGTTTGCTTCAGAATTTTCACCTAAACATGTAAACTAAAAGTGACAAAATATTTCATGCATCCAAGACCTTTTTTAAATTTATCTTGAGGCTAAAAAAAACTTGGTTCACTCACTGTGTTGTCTTTACTTTGCCTAAATTTCAGGACACCACCTCTAGATCTGCTGACAGGTTAAAAAAATTGCCACCACAAACTGCAGACAGTATTAGACTTAGGAACTTAAAACGTTTTGTGCGTACTTGTGGACTGCATAAGAACTATGTTAAACTTTTTTCTGAGTGTGATACTACGTCCCAAAGGGAGAAAACTTTAGAAAGAGTTCTGCGAAAGGATACAGGTTTTCAAGGTAAGATGTACAATGTATATACATGTATATGTATTAGTATAGGTAATCCTACTGTTTCGAGTTCAATTTGGAATTAATTTGCACAAGTGAGCTTTTTGAAAAACTCACAAGTGCAAATTAATTCCAAATTGAACGAGACAAACCGTATGATGACTAATTAATAATATAAACATGAAAAAATTTGCATGGAGGGAGTGCCGGAAGACCTTTCTTGAAGAAATTTTTTCTCATTCGAGAAAACTTTTTTCAACGTTTCCGCACAGAATTTTCGTCATCATTTTACGTAATATCATTGGCTTTAAAAATTTCCTGTTGTCTTTCAGCCAATCATAATCCAGAATTACGATGTGTGATTTGCACTTGTGTTACACTTTTTGCACCAGTGTTAAACTTTTTGCACTTGTGTTACACTTGAACTGCACTGCTCTCAGCCAATCAGACGTTTTTTTCTGCTGCGAGTTTTTTTTTTTCTTTTTTTGTCCATATCTATTGTCAAGTTTTCTACAATATTACGCATGTTTGCTTCAGGATTTTCACCTAAACATGTAAAATGTTATGCACGACTGGAAAGTTGTCCAGCCCTGCACCCGCATGCCTCTCTTGTAAAGCAGTCGTTGTTAAAGAACAAGGTCACTGTTGTAGCAAAAACGGAGTGACAGCGATATACACAGTGAAATTGAGTTTAATTATCCAGATCAATTGTCTGATAATGAACTCTTAGAACAAGCAAACAGACTTGAGTTGAAACTTCTTCCAGTTGAAAGCAAGAATTCATTGTGGGGCAAAAGCAAGAAAACACTGAAAAAAATTAACGTTTTCTTCAAGTTTCTGGGAGAAGTTGGAGAATCCAAGGAAATCACAAAGTACACGTACCTTGTGTACAGTAATATTCAGTCACTGGTTCTCCTGTTTTCAAGAGAATCTAAGAAGTTGACAAATATGATTGAACTTGAAATGATGCCAACGCTTTATTGAGTCTACAGATGAAGCAGATTTGTGAACGACAATACTGAAAGGCCCGGTGGAAAAAGGGTGTTAGGTATTTTTGGTCAAAAGTGAACTTTGTCGAAGGCAGTCCCAGTTTTGCATGCGGTTTTGTTAAGGCAAAACGTGCTCTAATGTTCGAACAAAGATACAGTCGAGTTATCGGTGTTTGAAGTCAGGTTGATCCAGGCAGCAATTAGTCCAAGAGCAGTTCTTGCCCAAGAAGAAACCCTCTCGTGAGTTGTGACCAATTTGCCTAGTGCTGCTGGCGTCAAAGTTTGGAAAGCGAGAACCGATTGAATAAAATCATGTAGACAGCTTGGCTTGCTGAGCAGAGAAAGAAACAGTCTCACGGTCCACACAGCTGAGAGGACCTTTACAACTATGATACTTCGTAAGCTAGATTATTGCGACTTTTTTTTGGAACAATTGAGCGCCTTCGAGATATAATACATTAGTGTGGTTACAAACGAGAGCTGCTAGAATTATCTTAAAGGAAAGTAGCCTTAACCACAAGCATTTGTTATGACTATTAAGTTGTGTAAAGTGGATCACCTTTATTGTTGATGGGAAGTCATAAGAGTTTCAGACTTAGAATGTCTTTGGAGTAGGTTTTAGATAAAGTCATTTCAGTCCGTTCTTGTTTGTTTGTCAACGATATTCCTGTTCAAAAATGTTTTTGTTTTTACCGTTTATTTCTATTAAATACACATGTATTGATATAATTGAACCTTTTGATGTAACCTTTCACTTTCCATTCCTGGGTGTGTAGTTTTAATCAGACTAAATGCTCTATTTCCTTCTAGAGAGGAAATTAGAATAACCACATCATCGCAAACATTAGGCAATTCAGAGGTCAATTTCCCAGCTTGATCCCTGGGGGGTTATTTTCCCTAAAATAGTAAGGCATTGAGAACGAAGAAAACTAAAATCGGACTTGAACCATGCCCTAGTCTTACACCTTTGCAGTTATATACACGTAATTGCAATATTGTCATAGAAAAAAGCGAAAAAGCAAATAGGAATTAATAAGGGAAATTGAAATTTCCATTGCATGTTCTTAGATACTGTACATGAATGAAAAATACATTTTTTTCCATTCATGTCATTCATGTACATTATATTTTTCATTCATGTACAGTATCTGAAAACAATGGAAATTTAATTTGGCTAGTTAATTCCTATTGGGCTTTTTGCTTTTTGCTTATTTCTGTGACAGCGTTATTGCAATTAAGTGTATATGAATGAAGAAAGGTAAAGCTTTTTGGATTCTAACATCACTTATGCATACCCCTTAACCATCACAGCGCACCACTTCATTATGACAAATTTAATTATTATCTTATTATCATAGATTTTTTTTGTTCGAATGGAAAGGCGCATGTGGCAAAGTTTGATAATATTCAGTATCACTCTCTTTTCAGGGAGAATTACACTCAGTATGTGTAAGAAGTTTAAGCTGGCCAAAGAGGAAGCAGATGAACTGGCTGAGCTGGACTGCAATAACATCATTACAGCAAGTAAGGAAGCATGCCAAAATAATAATAAGAACGTTCCAAGCAAGATTAAGCTAATCCAGGATTAGCGTAAATTTTTATTTCAATTTTGTAACTTTTCAGTAAATTTTTCTCGTCCAATTTTTTGTCCTTCAGTTTTGGCTTTGACCTATGTCAAACTTCAGGAAACATGGACAGTAAAAACAGTTTTATTCAAGAGAAATTAGAACTTTGATTAGCTTTTAATCCTGGATTAGCGTTAATCAGCTTTCGAACAAGCGGGCCCTGAAGTTTATTTAAGGTATTTTGATGTGTTATAGCATGTACTTTCAATCTTTTCAATACTTCAGACCATGGTCGGCGTGCAACTAGAAGAACACGCGCAGGATTAGATAACCAGCTCACACCATTGACTGGCCTTAACTCGGATAGCCCCAAACTGTTCAGACGACTTAAAGGAGTGGTCGATAGTGATGGCAGTGATTCTGAGGAAAAACCACGAACTGGAAAACATCCACTGGGCACTTGTCCTAAAAAGCAGTATCCTGAAGAAAACAGCAGAAAAAGACGGAGACTTAACAGTAGTTCAGATGAAGATGGTGACTAGTCCATGTGCAATTATTGCATTACTTTTTACACGGGGACTATTTTATACTTTAAAGGAGAGAAGTAAAGAGCATTGTGTAGGGTACTCTATGCGGTGATGCCCCGGGGGGTGGGGGGTACTTGGGTCAATCTTTGTTGGGTATGTGCCGCTGGCCTCTCAGAACCCCTACCCCATTATAGTCATATTCTATGGCCAATTATAGACCCCATCTTAGTCACTTTTGGGTAAATGTAATTTT
>Ga0126339_10002357_pt1 | contig 13474 bp, 10 predicted proteins | sample OrbTmetagenome_2_FD_92532 | JGI IMG/M metagenome (GOLD analysis project Ga0126339, IMG submission 92532) | Coral microbial communities from Petempiche,Puerto Morelos, Mexico - Orbicella T R C metagenome | ecosystem: Host-associated > Invertebrates > Cnidaria > Coral | place: Petempiche,Puerto... | reverse complement strand
TTCTTCGACCACTATTTTGACCCAAAAATCCAAATTTGAAGAAAATTGCCGACCCGAAGGTATACTGTAACCTTAAGAGAGTTGTTTTATAGTTAACAAATAAAGAAGCCTAAGCCGTGAATTGCACTGTGATAAAACACGACGGGCATTTGAGAACAGGAGGGAAATGTAGCGGAAAACACGAGCCGCATGCGAGTGTTTTCTACTTTTCTCGAGTGTTCTCAAATGTCCGGAGTGTTTTATCACAATGTAATACACGGCTTAGGCTTCTTCATTTGCTTTATGATATAGAATTTACACGCGCAAAACAATAAAACACGCATTTTTATGTTTTATACTCTGATAAAACATGTGTTTTTGACCAATCAGAGCGCGGACATGGTCCTATCTATATTATAGTCACAATTAACGCAGCAAAAATCTCTCAAAAGCGCCCGAAAGTCTGATACAATCAATTTTTATAGGTAGGTCAAAAAACCCCGTTTATTGCAAATGTTGTTGAGATGGCAATCGATAGGGAAAACTGGTTTTGGGGCTAATCAGTGTTAATTAAACTGTATGAACCATCATAAAACGACTAACGATATGGTTTCAAAGCAGGGCTCTTTATTAGTGCTTTTTTATGAATTGATGAAGATTGTAGAACGAGCTGAGTGTTTCAGAACAGGTGAAATTATACCACCCTCGAATTTATAGCGTTTTTCAGTTGAAAGATGTTGGGAAACATTTCTGACATTCACTGTTTAAACTGAAAATTGTTTTTAAGGCCATATTTACCACATATCTCTGAGATACATATCGTCACGTATTATCCGGTGATAAAGGTAACCGATAAGTGATTTAGTAGTTTAAAACAAGCAATATTTCGGCGAAAGGAGGAAATATTCCTTAAATATGACACTAGAAGGTGATTCAGGATAGTCAGCTATGGCCCAGAAAGGCAGACATTAATTAATTTTTGAAATCTCTCAAAATCGCATGACGTGATAATGGTGAAGACATAGGTAAATACACGCACAAATTAAGCGAAAAAAAAAATGAATATTTGAAAATTAATTAAAATCACGAAAGGGCGAAATAAACTATATCCATGACATGACAACAGTGTAAGTTGCTCGTTATTATTATTTATCAGCAAATTTGACGAGGAGTTACGAAATACGTCTGTTATTGCACACTTGCAATGACACTAACTAATTGGTTACTTCCCTGGGTAAACGCGGTAACACCATGAAATAAATCCCCATATCTTACAGGTCTTGTTTTTGTTTTTCTGTTTCATGTCCCAGCATGTACTGATGCTTGATGCGTTTTCCGCAATCGGCAAAAGAGTAAACATTCTTTGTGGATGTCCAATCTAGCCAGGCAACACAGCACTATTGTATTTTCCTAAATGATATCTTTAGCTTCTCAAAATCAAGTTAGCAACATATGCCGAAATTACATTCCGCTTAAACAAACAGTTTAGCTGTCAAAATATATCTATTTTGCATCAGAGTTAATAGCCTGTTATCCAAGCCTCTGTTAATCTCTTCCTGCGCTGGTTCCCTCTTCCTCTTTACTAGCTCATGGGACCTTAACATCTGTAGAGGAAACGAACTGTATTGACCGGCATTTGTGTTTTGAAACCTCAGCTTGACAAGCAAAGATCACTTTCTACGTTTGCTCGGCCATGGAAGGGATCAAGATTATTGCTGTTATCCTGCTCTGTGCTGTCCACTCGTTATGCAGTCCCATCGACATACATCAGTTGTGTAGGTCACTTTCCTTTTTGTTTTGTGGCATTCCTTACTTACGTTAGGAGTAAACTGCTATACTTAGAACGTCCTGTAAAGGAGGCAAACTTGAAACGGGAAAAATGTATGTTCGTGTCCCAAAGTAGTCGATATCGTTAATATAAAAGTCGAAAAGGCAAGTCCCTCAGTGCTGGGGGGTTTAACAGAGAGTCATAAACGCGAGTTTTGGTCTCTCTTGGACCAAGTGAACCTATATAAAAACGGCGTTACTATATCACAAAGGTGTTTAGCGCGGTATATCAACAATAGATATTTATAAGGTTTCCCTATAAGCATCCCTGTTGGCTAGGCCAGTCCAAAAAGTTTATATTTCAGAAATTTTCTTTCGGGTATATCTAATTCAGATTTGTTTACAGTACCACTAAAATTATTGGCGAAAATTTTATACGAGCTAGTATCACCACAAATTGAGTCCAGCTGAGACTGATATAAGTGTAAGAAGGTAAAACCAAATAACAGTACAGGGAAAATGTACCCAGAAGTAACATTTTTACCACGAATTTGCATTCAGAGCTTTCATGGATAAATCTTATGTGCCTATTTATTTTCAAACGACAAACACGATAAAAGAGGCATTCTGTTTGAGGCGAGAGCTCGATTGTTCGTTGCCCCTGGTAACCACGTAATTGCCAACAAGTATTTCCGTGGATTTGTCGGCAAAAATGGCAATATCTTTCGTAACGTTTTTGGATCACTTTTCAGCGAATGGAGGAAATAATGTCATGCAAGACGATAAAGACCAACTTTCTGGTGATGATACAATTTTGGATCACATCGTAAAAGTCAATAAAGGTAAGTGACAGAATATATGATGTTACGTGTGTTAAATATTTCCTTTTTACCTCTTCTAAGTGCACATGTTTCTAATTGCCTTATGTTAAACAATCGCTGTCTAGATGACAATTAAAAGTAAACAAAAGTGAAAAGGAAAAAAACCTATCTGGTCTTCTGCAATCAACTTGACAGCACTTTGCACAAGGCAAGAAAAATACGAATTTTGTTTTCCCTATAGATAAGGCTCATATCTTACGAAGATTGATCTGCTTCCTAAATGTTGGACGACATGGGACATCGTAATCTTATTGCGATCTTGCAATTATATTATTGCACCTAATGATAGCAAATGACATCTCCTCATATCATTGATTTCAATCGGGCCTAGTTTAGAATTAACGTTTTTATTTTGTAATCAATAAAGCATCTATATATCGTGCTTTGGTTTCATATGATCTCTATATCCTCCTAAACATCTTTTGGTCATTACGGTGTTTATTACTGAACAGTTTAACATGCAAGACCTTACAAGGACGCAACCGCAATTGCAACAACAACAACAGCAACAACAGCAACAACAACAAACCAAACAGAAAACATCCAGAAAGTCCACATTAACTAGTTCCTCTCTTTGAAAAACAAATCTTCAAGGGGTCTTCCATCTGTGAAACTCATTTGTTCATTTTTACCTAGGCAACAGTTACTCGGGTAGGAATACAGAGTTACTATCAGACAAATTATAAACATCGTCGAAATATTCATTAAAGGAGAAGGTCACTCCAAGAAACGTATATCCTTTGTCAACGCTAATAAAAACCTCGCACTAAGGTTAGCCCCTCACCGAAGTGTCAGCCTCTAAAGTGCAGGTTTTCTTTACGAAATTCGTCTCCAAAGAAGCCAAAAATTCAACATCGTTGCCGCCATTTTGAACAGCACTCAGCGGCCAGGCCGCGTTTTCGTGAAGCCATTCCGTCCAACAGATTTTGTCCAAATGGCTTTCGGGCTGCTCTTGAGCCGTATCATTTTGAGCCAAACTTGCTCCAAACTCCGAAAATGATAGCAGTAAAGATAGTGAAGTAGATAATCGCTTGGAAAACTACATTTTGCTGACCTTGTGAAGGATACAAAATCAGTTGCAGATTTTTCTCCTTGCCGCCAATTTCGAGTCGGACGGAATGATGTCACATAAACGTGGCCTGACTGCCAAGTACAATTCAAAATGGCGGCCTCCGAAGTCGCCTCTTTCGAGACGAATTTCTTCAGCATAGCAGGCACTTCAGAGGCTGAAACGTCGGTGACTGAAAAAGCTGAATGTTTACTTGCTGTAGGTGAAGACAAAAGAGTGAGCTTTTTGGAGTGACCTTCTCCTTTACTTGAGAACTGAAGGCAATCTGCAAAGTTAATTCAAAAGCAACCCTTTCTCGCGATGTAAATCTAACCCTGGACAGTCGTTGTAGTGTCGACGTACATCTCAAAACTCATTTGTCTCCGGAGTAATCCTGAGCCCTTGATCCTTGTTATAAGGGACCAAAATGATCGAGATTACTGAAACGAGGGGTCAACGAGGGGCTGGAACGGGCAGCTCTTATGCGCAGATCGCCCAAACTCTATAAGAAAGTGAAGTTTATTGTTGACAGTGAGAGAAAAATCGTACATCACTATATTGTGTCTTATTCCAGTAAGATTTAAAGAAATAGAAAACATGTACCGTGTTTCTGTCGAGTTTTAGTATAAATCTACTGGCGTTCTACCACGAATGCTGTCCTCTGATTGGCTAATCTACTCACTATCTATTCTGTCGTAGATAGTGTGTAGCATAGCGGTGTACGCTTTTTAACAAAATGACGGCGGCTTCTTTGCGTGTTTGAGGTGTCTGTGAGTTGGATTTAGATAAAGTTTTGAACGACTAGTAGATTTATACTTAAACGTTTAGATTATTCGCTCTCGATTTCTATCCCCGATAGTTGACGAGAGCGCACCACGCGATAGAAATCTCGAGCTCATTTATAATCTAATTGTTTAATAGAAACACGATTTTAAACCAATTAGAGCGCGTATTTTATTTGGGCTATTTTCTAATAAAAAATAGTGTTTTGTATTGAATATACCAGATAGTTTGCTTGGGCACTGGTGTATACCAAATGCTGCTGAATAAAAATTTTGATTGAGACCTCATCAATTTCAGAATAATTGTGAGAAAATATCAAACGTCTTGTTTTCATTTAGGTAATGACGTAAACATGTACGAGGCAGATATCAAGTTAAGTCCTGATGATAACGTCGATTTAAGCAATGACGGAGATGTCGATGGCGCACCGATATCTGTGAGACGGAAACGAAACGCTGCACGTGACCGGAAGAAGTTGTGGGTCACTCGTGTTATTCCTTATGCGTATCACAGAGGCTTTCCAGGTTTGACAAAGGAACCTCGTGGCTAGCTCGTGCACTGCAATAGTTTGATAATGCATTAGCTTAACAACAAAAACAACACATGTCCGTATGTACTAAGGCCACACAGTAATTTTCAGTAATCAGGGGTCTTTGCATAGAAGCGCATCAAAAGTGTCCTCACATCCACCCCATCGTCTGCGAAGCGTTTTTCCCGTTTTCTCTGCTGATACACCTACGAGAAAACGTCATAACCGTCTGGCCATTTGCTCATGAGCATGTGATGTGAATGACGCCATTTTTTTACTAGAGCGTCCGTTAATAGGTCGTTTGCAAATTTCTGTTCTCTGAACAGTTGACAAATTTATGTGTTTTCGAAGAAAACGATTACCTTTTTCGATCGTTCTATTGTGCACGGTTCTCGAATATATGTTCTCTATATAAGAAAACAAAACTGAGCCATCAGCATGGTATCGGATTATGTTTAAAACAAAATACCGCACTGAAAAGAGCAACTAGATTTTTACAACACATGGTGTACCTGGTGACATGGGAAATTCAGTTTCCTCTCCAAGATTGCGTGAGGCAGCGTGGCCGAGTGGTTAGAGTCGCCGGACTTGAACTCCGGAGGTCGCGGGCTCAAGTCCCGCTCTGACCACTTAATTGGAGTTGTTTTCTTAGTAGACCCTAGTTCTACTCCGCGGTCATGCTTGTAAAGAGTCAAGTGGTCTGCCTCCTGCCAGTTGGGATTTTTAAGCCTATAATGTTTAGTTGATATATATGTTTCTTTCAGTTTAAGGACGTTCGCGCGAAAATGTTCTACTCGATAAATTTTCTTCAAACATATACTGCGGACATGCATGTACAGATAATGAATTACCTGTTTTAAAAATGAAAAAAATAATTGGGGGCCACGGACTTCGTTTCAGAGATAAAGCGTGTGGAAAACTAGTCTGATTTTGGAAATTTGGTGTAAAGGTGTTAATCGGCATGATCTGCAGGGGTTTTAGCTTAAAATATCAAACTGAGATGAATCGACGGAGACAACTATCCTAGTAATATTTTGTATAAGTGAAGCCGTTGTCAACGTTTTCACAAAACGTAACCCTTCAAGAGGCATTTGAAACCGCCACACAAATAAACGAAGAGCTAAAAAGAACGGAATTCGATGGTGCATTTTGCAAATATTCAAACTTCTAATCGATAGATTTCCTTCCTTTTTTCGCTAAGCGTAGAAAATCAGTAGAGAAAATGATCCATCAAAAGAAAAATAGGGGTCATCGAACGTCCACGATCGTTAAATCTAGGTAAAGCTATAGCAATGGCCATCTGCCCTATCATTTTTCAGTTTACATTTTACTTAGCGCGCTCTCTCATGCATGACGTGGCGTGTGAATTTGCGTGCACAGTAAGGATGCACAGAAACAATCAGCGCGAACGTCCTTAAGTGGTGTGCGTGTGAACTAGTTAGGTGTAGGTGTTGACCACTATAAACAATAACACTTGAACATTTGTGAAGAGCCATAAGAACGTCTGCCTAGGAGGCTAGTCACCAAGAGTCTTACAACTCTGTCACACCGTAACTTTGTGTTCTGAAAATGAATGAAACACCTGGGCAAGGGAACTTCGTGTCAATCCTCAGTGACTGGTTAATTCTATATTAGAGGAGGATAATATCTTATATTTGATTTATCTGTTGCCTTCAAGAGAGCTTCAAATCAACTATTCAAGAAGCTATATCCGAATTTGAAAACCGCACGTGTCTGAGATTTGTCAAGAGGACCAACGAGCCTTTGTTTATTCTATTCATTCACGATAAAGGGTAAGCACAAAGTCAAGTTGTCACTATCAAACTACCGGGGAGAGAGGGGGAGGGGGGTGGTTAAACTACCTGCAGTCCCAGTGAAGTATAAAGCATTCACAGGAGGGGAGAGTGTGGAGGTATTTATAGTTCCAACTGGGGTATCTAGCTTTTGAATAGTATAAATTCAATTTCTAGAGCTGAAGTTTCTTTTCTGTTATAAAATCTTGGGCTTGCCTCATTGAAAGTGCTTCTCCAAAACGTTATCCAGGCTTTTTCGAGTTTATCGTCCAACCTCTCAATCTGCCGCAATCTTTACACTATTTGTTACTTTTAATTTATCTGTACCTTTTAAGCATGGTTTCTTGTCCTAAACCTTAGCCTGTAATATTTTAGGGTTTCTGGAATCCAAAAGAGTAATTTTTATAGTCCAATGTTATTAACACAGAATCAAGGTCTATTCCTCTAACATTGTTTTGAACACTGATTCAAGCTTGAATCCACTGAATGAGTTATTAAGACGAAATCCTGCTTTTAGTGGACAAAAACCTTGTACCAGAATAATTTTAATTTTTTTACAGTCCTTTCTACATTTTTTAAGGTTAAAGGCATAAATAGTTGCCTGCAATAACACCGGAAACAATTTCTTACGGAACTCGAAAAAATAAATTTCAAATTTCAGAGAAATTGTGTTTCATTTCACCAGTGCTTTCAAGTGTTTCCCCATGAGCTTCAAAATTTGTTTTCGAAATTTGATGTTTCTAGAAATGATCTGTTTTGAGAATGTATTTAAAACAGTCGCACAGAAGTTTGCAATACAAATTGAATAATCTCGATGCAAAGTTTTTGTCCGCTTGTTTCACGAACTTCTGGCGGATTCCTTCTTAATGTGTTTGAGAATTCTTTATCTAGCTACGGCACGTAAACCCTCCTGGGTACTTATCAAAAATGATTTTGTCGAGACATAGCGCTAGCTTCTTTAACATTTTGATAATAAGTTCTGACTCTCTGAGAAGGATTTCTTAGTCAACCATTCTGAGACCCATTCTGATGTTAGTCGCGATTTTGTTTATCAGGTGCTGGTCAGCAGTTGGCCGTCAGTATTGGATGACAGGAATTGGTCAGCAGCTGTCACTGGGCCCCGGTTGCAACCACAAAGGGACAATAATGCACGAACTTATGCATGCAACCGGTTTTTGGCATGAACAGTCACGACCTGACAGAAATCTATATGTGGAGGTCCTCTGGGAGAACATAGAGCAATGTAATTAGCCGAGAGCTTTAATCCTTTTATGCCGCAGCTTAATACGTTGCTTTTTACCTCTGAAAAACGAGTCGTAGAGCACAGCCTCTCATATGGAAATGATTTGATTTACAAGACAATGAACGTGCAAAAAAGCAAAACAAAAACAAAGCAAAAAAAAGAAGAAGAAGAAAAAAAAAACTCAAGAAAAACTTATTGTACAGAACAACAAATCACAATTTTTGTTTATTACTTTTGAAATCCATTCTAGATGAAGACCATAACTTTAACAAGTACAACCATCGCGATATTGACCTGCTAAAGATCCCGTATGATTTTGACTCCATCATGCACTACGGGCGTAAGAGTTTCAGCAAAAATGGTAAGGACACCATTCGGTCCATACTGGATCCCAACCGTCCCCTAGGACAAAGAGACGGATTCACTGACTTGGATGTTCATGAGATCAATGTACTCTATGACTGTGCAGGTAAGAGAACGCAGTTCCTGGGGAAATAATAAACTCTTTGTACTGTTCATTGAATCTGCAACTTGAAATTTCATTTAATTGAGAACCAAATTAAATAGCCGATCTCTTAAGGGGCTGAAGAAACAGTTTGGAAGGATATATGTAACGTATATCTTTCTCTGCGCAAGACGGCGAATAGCTATTTGAGCGATAAAAATGAAATGTTGAGAATATTAAACGCGACGTTTGCTCAAATTTCATTGAGGCAGGTCACCGCCATAGACCCTTAACTGTCCCACCAATGCATGCATTTACATCTCATATACTTGACAGGTGACATTTTCTGGTTTACGAAGTGAAAGTTGTCCAAGTCTGAACGCATGCACGAGCCCTTCCTCATTCTGTTAAAGGTTTCATAGGATTTCTGCGGGCAGGTCTTAGGTCCACCATTAACCAGACCTATTAGTTTTTAATGGAAATGGCATAGTGGGCTGCGCTGACGGGAAAATGAAAAACTTAACGGTCTTTATCGACATGAAGTTCATGAAAGTAAATAAACCGCCGATGCAAGTCAATGAAGGTGATGTTTCAAGTGTCAGCCCTTTTTCAGTTCAAACGTTTCACAGTAAACATGTCCGTTTGTTCCTTGTGTTCTTGATCACTAGCAAATGGCAGCTGGAGTTCTTGGTCTGCATTTGGTCCATGCAGTACCTACTGCAATAAAATCCGACAACGTTTCTGCAGCTCCAGTGATCCGAGCAACGACTGCCCTGGAGCGGATCCGTATGGAGTGCAAGTGGACCAAGTCAAGTGCGATGTCAAAGAGTGTCATGGTCAGCTATCTGCTGTTATGATAATATAGAATATAACGTTCTCAGGTAAAAAGTATTTAAAAAACATAAGCTTTCGGCAGCCTGTCTACTGTCTTCGACGGATAAAAATCACAAAGTTTTGTCCGTTGAAGACAAAAGACGCTTATGTTTTTTAATACCTTTTACCAGAAAACGCTATATTCTGTATTTTCATGATCAGTCCTGGTAACGGATCCACGATATTTTTACGTATCTGGTTTTAGTGTTAAATCTACTTGCATTTTATCACGAATGCCGTTCTCTGATTGGCTACGCTATTCACTATCTCTTCTGTTGTAGATAGTGCGGAGTAGCCAAATCAAATCAAACACTTTATTAAGCATGTAATTCAGAGAGCTCACAGTTATTCACAATGAAGTTGTGCGTCCAAATTAAAGTTAATATATACAAACTTAAAATAGCCCAAATCGAAATAGTTATACCAGTGAAAAACAGACATTAATATACTAGTAATTAACAACAAATTAAAATGCATAACATAACGCATAACAGATTATAATATATTAGCATAAACCAGCACTGTGCGGTTGCTCACAAAATGGCAGCCGCTTCTTGGCGTTTTCGAAGTGCCCGTGAAGAGGATTTAGATGAAGCTTTGAACGACTAACAGATTTATACTAGACTGAATAATTAGACTATTCGCTCTCGATTGATCATGCACTAGAAATCCTGAGCTCATAATCCTATTGTTAAGCGGTCAATTGTTGTGTTTTCATGACCGCATTAATATCATCAACGTTTAGTCACTTCTGCAGTAACTTGTGCTAGCTATTTAAAACATCGACGAACTCGTTGGTCGTTTGAAGAGGTCATCGTTAATGCTACCTTATCACAGGAAATTAACGCTTCATGAAATTGACGCGAATTTCAAAAATTCGCGTCAATTTAAGTCGCGTTAATTTATGTTAATGTTAATTTCCGCCCTGTTAATTAAGTTGCGCGTTAATTTCCGCGAAGTTAACTGCCATTATTTTCCCCCAAATCTGTGACACACTCCAGACATTCTTGACACAGCCAAACAATGAATTTTATTCGCTCACTTTACATTTCACATCAATCTTTCACATTAGTAAATCGTTTATTGTACTTCAACTGAATTTTGTTCGTGTTCGCTGTCAGCTTTACAGTGTTACAATAAATTGGTTCCTGTTCTCAACAAATTCTGTTTTTTTTTTTTTAATTTGGTGTAGCAGACTCGTTAATTTCCCTCATTTTGAAACTTTGCCCCCTCTCTCGCGTTAATTTCCTTTATTGGGAAGCAAATTTACCTTCAATTCGCGTTAATTTAAGTCGTGTTAATTTCAAATACGTTAATAAACACGAGGGTTAATTTCCTATAATAATGTATTCTATTTTCAAATTTTAGACATTTGTTTGTTTTTATCTGTTTTTATAGCTCCCATCGATGGTCACTGGGGCCGCTGGTCATCATGGGGTCTGTGTGACGCTAAATGTGGATTTGGAAAGCAAACCCGAACGAGGTCTTGTGACGACCCCCCGCCAAGGTATCAAGGCAAACCGTGCGTTGGAAGTTCAAAGAGCTCGCAAGTGTGCAAGCTGAAGTCTTGTGGAATTGGTAGGTAAATGAAACAGAAGAGAATCGAACATCACGGAATGCTTTGTGGGCTTTTATCACACGAGCAATGCTTCGAGCTAAAACCAGTTGCAAAAGTAGCTGAGACATTTTACCTTAACGACAGACAACTCTTCACTCCTCCCCCCTCCCTTTGCAATGTTACCAGCTAAGTAATATCATGTACAAAACTTAAATGAACAACAGTGAATTGGGGAGAGGGGGACTGATTGTTATTCTGTGACAATTTTTTTATTTGCGATCCATTTAAGTGCGTAAATCCATTTAATTTTTTGCACAACTTTTACTGTATCAACATTTTTGCAACTAGCTGTAGCCAGCATTCACTTCCTATCGTACAGAGTAAATGTTAGCAATCCATGGCCACAGTGGTTGCAAAGTGATGGCCCCTCTGTGGAGACAACCCTACGAACACCCACACTTGCGGTGGAGACTGCCACCTCACTAGCCACTCCAGAATCGGACTGACCAACCACAGCCGATGCTGTCTCAGCCGTGACGTCACTACAGCAGGAAACGACCACATGGGTGCATAGTCCATGGTCGACACCGACCAATGGAGGCCGATGAAATGTTCGTCTAGCATTTACGAAAGTATAAGCAGCCATCAATATGTGTCATCTTTGTTTTGTTTTTAAACCTTTGCTTTTGTACTGAGATTATAATTGGAGGTTCTCGTTGATTTCTCGAAGCTAAAAAGCAATCAACCACGATGCTTGAGTTAAGCGTTCGCGTTTCCCATGGTTTCATACAGAAACACAGTCTTTCCATTTATGTTCTCGTATTTCAGGGCCCGATGACTGTGAATTTGACTTTGATGGCATGTGTCACTGGAAAAATGATCCAAATAATCCATCAAACTTCAACTGGGAGCGAAACACTGGCAGCACCCTATCAAGCAAGACAGGACCATCCGGGGACCACACGTCAGGTTCAGGTAACCCATCAAAACAATCCTGGTTGCCAGTCTTCTAACATCATGAGATGACAAATGACTGGGGAAGAGTCAGGCTTGAGCCCAACCATTGCACAGCGGAACATAGCGTGTCTCGTCCTTGAGAGTAAAGACTAGCTACTACTTGCGAGATAAGAACGTGACTGTTGATCCGCTTGGGGTATCAGACAAAGCTATGAGTGAAGAGAGCTTGCCCCCTTTAGGCGGTTGTCATTTCTCGATATTTCGCTTGTAAACGAGCTCGGGTGATCAATTATTGTTTGCGAGAACAGTCTTGGTGAGAACTCACTTGCCTGGTTAAACAGGCAAACGTGTATTCGTAACACAGTATTAGGCCAAAATAGTTGTTTTTTGGACCAATGTAGCCGCAAGTAGGCCAGACCGCAAGTGGACATGATGGAAACCGCTTTATTGTAAGGCGCGCTATTAGCTAAGTCGCTGGGACAAGACTTGAAAACCGAGGCTAGACTCCTTGGCGTTACAGAAACTGTCGCTGCTCACAACTTCTTCATTTAGATCTTATCAGCGAAAGTCTGTGATAATCTGTCTGAATGAATATTACAACGTTCTCCAATCACGCCGCAGTGAAACGAGGACAAAACTTAAACTATTCAGCTATGGCTTTAAACTAACAGCAAAAATAAAGGAAAAGGGTAGAAAAACCACAGAAATGTCATAAGCGAGAGATGCACTGGAGTGAAAAAAAAGAAAAAAAACCCGCCCCCGGCCTGATATACCGAAATACCAATAGTCATGCGCTCTACCAAAGCGAAACAATACTAAGTATGAATACCGATTTCGCAATAACTGCACCAATTCTCGCGCACTCATTGGCTAATTTTCGTTGCCAATAGGCGGACAGACACATGAATTTATAATTTATGCGATAATTTAGAGTAAAAAGCAAATTTAACGTCATTTTTTCAAACGTCTGTCCTTAATTTTCTCATCCGCAGTACTAGTCTACGGATCCACTCGGCGATCCACAGCTTTGACAATGTTAGGGCGAAATTCAAGATCAATAACTGAAGAGACACATGAAAACTGAGGTGACGGCAATTTGTTAAACATCTGAAATATCACTACAACAAGCGTGCATTCCATAACGCGAGAAAATACATTATAATACATTATCTCAGTGAATTTTCTTTCTCTTCAGGCCACTACCTATTCGTGGAAACTAGTGGCATTAGTGCAGGCGAGAAGGCGAAATTACTCAGCCAAACCTTCCCAGCAACTGGAGGTCGATGTCTGACATTTTGGTACCACATGTATGGCGAAGGGATGGGAGAGTTGAATGTGTATATCAAGCCTGTCACGGGTAGCCTGAGGAAAGTTTGGTCCCTGTCCGGCGATCAAGGAGATCAGTGGAAAATGGCTCAAGTTACTCTTAATAGCAGTTCTTTAAAATATCAGGTGAATTTACGGGACCCTGGAAAGTTTCGATCAAAGTCCGAAAATATCGCACTTCTTTGCTGAATTCGTGGGGAGGGGGGCCGGGACTACCATATGAAGAGGTCGAGGATAATCTTCGTCTTGCTTATGGGCATAAATCGAGGACTATGGTCTAACATAGGGTGTT
>Ga0126339_10002355_pt1 | contig 13476 bp, 17 predicted proteins | sample OrbTmetagenome_2_FD_92532 | JGI IMG/M metagenome (GOLD analysis project Ga0126339, IMG submission 92532) | Coral microbial communities from Petempiche,Puerto Morelos, Mexico - Orbicella T R C metagenome | ecosystem: Host-associated > Invertebrates > Cnidaria > Coral | place: Petempiche,Puerto... | reverse complement strand
TGCTGTAATAATTCATTTAGATGGAACTTTAGAAATACTTAATAGTTATAATGAAGATAACTGGGTTGACTCTACAGAAATAACCAATGGTGCAGCAGGGTTTAATGCTAATACTAGACATATTGCTGTTGTGGGAGGTAAAGGCTTTAAATCGACTGATGATTTTGATAAGATATTAACTCCTGAACAATTTGTAATATTGCAAACTTATACAAAAGAATTTCTTGGCAAACATCCTCAATGTAAAGTTTTAGGTCATTATCAAGTTAATTCAAATAAACAATGTCCAGGGTTTGATGTACCTAATTTTTTAAAATTTATCTCTATTCCTAAAAAATTTATATATAAAGGTTAACTTAAACTAAAAATTTTTAGTTTAAGTTATTGAAAATTAAACAAGTAAAAGTTAAAAATAAATTTTTTCGTTTTTTTATGTCAAAAATTTACATTTTAAAAAATATATTTTGTATATTTGTGAGAGTAAAACGAAACATATTAAATTTATAAAACAAAACACATAATTAATAATTAAAACTAAGCAATTATGAAAAATTTATTTAAAATTACAGAACAAGTAGACAACAATTTTAACACTATTCTTTTAACAAAAGATTTTGCAGAAGCTATCAACAAATTTAACGAGCTTAAAAAACAAGATGGTTACAAAGAAACTGACATAACAAATTGGAGTTTTGAATTAAGCAAATTAGATGTTAATGAAGATTGGAACGGCGACTTAGACGAAGTATTTTATTATGTAGATGACGAAGAGGCTATTGAAAGCTTCACTTTTTATCAAGAAGGTACTATTGATAGAAATAACTTCAAAGGGGAAGGGTCTTTGAATTACGGGTATATTGCTAAATGGGATTCTGAAGTACAAGAATTAATTTATGGAATGCTTTATTTTCAAGGTAATGAAGTTGAGAGCTATGTAAAAGAAAGTGAATTAAAAAACTGGTATTTTTAAAAAGCATGATAAAGGCATGCTGATGAGTCCTAAATGGACGAAACGCTGATGATAAATGTCAGCGTCTATGTCAAACAAAAAACTAAGCATTATGAAAACACAATCAATTAGACATTTTAAATTAACAACAGAAACAAAAGTAAATTTTGCAGCAATTACATTATACAGAATTGAATTAACAGTAGATTGCAAATGGGGTAAAAAGGGAGATAAAGGGGGTTTTATAGAAAAAGAAGCAAATATTTCCGGTGACGCTTGGGTTTCCGGCGACGCTAAGGTTTTCGGCAACGCTAAGGTTTCCGGTGACGCTTGGGTTTCCGGCGACGCTAAGGTTTTCGGCAACGCTAAGGTTTCCGGCAACGTTTGGGTTTTCGGCAACGCTAGGGTTTCCGGCAACGCTAAGGTTTTCGGCAACGCTAGGGTTTTCGGCAACGCTAGGGTTTCCGGCAACGCTTGGGTTTTCGGCGACGCTAAGGTTTTCGGCAACGCTAAGGTTTTCGACGACGCTTGGGAAAAATCACCCTTACAAATACAAGGAACACGAGATTTTGTTAATATATGTAAAAAGGGACATTTAAGAATTGGATGCGTTGAATTATCTTTTGAAGCTTGGAAAAAACAAGGCAAAGAAATAGCTAAAAAAGAGGGTTATTCTGAATATGAAATTAAAGAATATGAATTATATGTTGATTTATCTATTAAACTTGATAAATTAGTAAAATAAATTCTGCCAGTTCCTGCTTAGTCTGGCAGGATTTTGCCGCCTTAAACTTTTGAGTTGGGCGGCTTTGGCAGTAAAAACTATACATTATATGAAAAAACAATAATTATGAAATTAAAAATTGAAATCAAGAACAAAATTACAGGCAAAGTAATTTTTGAATTAGAAAAAGAAAAAAATAATGTTTTAGAAACACTTCTTGAAGCTATTAAAAGTAATGCGTATTTGAGTAATGCGTATTTGAGAGGTGCGGATTTGAGTGGTGCGGATTTGAGAGGTGCGGATTTGAGTGATGCGTATTTGAGAGGTGCGTATTTGAGAGGTGCGGATTTGAGTGATGCGTATTTGAGAGGTGCGGATTTGAGTAATGCGTATTTGAGTAATGCGGATTTGAGAGGTGCGGATTTGAGTGATGCGTATTTGAGAGGTGCGGATTTGAGAGATGCGGATTTGGATTTTATGATAATTAAATTAAGGTGCGATTTTGGATTTGCCATAACTTCAGAAAAACAAAGAAAACAATTAATAGCTCATGTTGCATCTTTTTTTAAGAAATCAAAATTAAATAAGCAAGAAGAAAAATTATTTGATGCGATGAAAAAATATTGTGCCTATTGGCACAGGGAAAAAGAATTTGGAAGTTTATAAAAAAATGTAGAAAGACATTATTAACTAAAAAATAATAATTATGTGTAAATTTTTGTCAGCAATAGCGTTCAAAAATGGTGATGTTATTTGCAATACAAACATCGATAGTCATGAAGATCTAATCGAGATAAATAATTTGAAAGAATCTAAAATGAGAAATTGGATCAGAATCGAATATTATCCTGATTCAAATGAAAATTATCATTTGATTGAAAAGTACAAACTCCATATTGACGATGACATTGTTGATTGGGTTAACGATCAGTTAATAGAAAAATGGAAGAAAAAGTTAAACATTATTTTAAGCAAAATAATAACAATTGATGATAAACTCGTATTAGACATCGGGACATATATATTGTCTAATGTAAATATTAAAAAGCTATTACATTGCAGAATTATTTATGCAGGAAATTCCATTATTCATAATGCAGGAAATTCCACTATTATTAAAAAATAAAATTATGGAAAATTTAGAAAATCCATTATCAAACCGACAAAAAATAATATTAAAAGAAACTAAATCAATAATGATGAAAAAACTAAAAACTATATAATTGTCCTATTCACTGAAATATCAATAAAAAATGTTAATGAATAAAATATTATGGAAATAAAAATTTTAAATAGAAAAGAATTTTTGAAAGTTGAAAACCTACTTTTTGAAAGTTTATTTGAACAATTTGATTTACAAAAGTTTAAAAAAGTGATACTAGCTCACATTTTTGTTAATCAAATAAAAGATGCTATTTCAGCAACAATCTATTTTACTGCGGATAAAATTGTTTATAAAGCAAACAGTAAAAGAAAAATAGATGAATATTTTTGTAATTGGAAAATTGAAAAAATAATTTATAAAGATGAAGAATTAAATATTTCAAGTGATATAGCTAATTCCATTAAGGAGTGTGACGTAATCGAACTTAGAAGCAAACTAGATTATATAAATTTTTCTGACGAAGAAACCAGGTTGTTGAAATTAATAGAACATGCTGTTTATATAATGGATGAAATAGGGCATGTTGAGGATGATGTTTTGGCAAAAATGATTGGTACAGATATTAAAACTGCCAAACGAATTAATTATACTCTTGGATGGATTGAGCAATCTTACGAAAGAAGGTTTACGGATCCTTGGAGAAAATTAATATTAAAATTTTATGAAGAAAATTAGAACAAAAATATAGGAGTAATGAAAAATTTAATTTATTTATTAATTATCACATTTTCACTTATGGCTTGTGAAGAGCCTTTTTTTATTGAAGAAATGAAACAAACTATAGAACATAATGACTCTTTAAGGACTTATTCTATGACAATAAACGCAAAAACTGAAGCTGGTGGATATATTTATGGAGTTTGTTTTATAGTAACAGAAAGAGAGTCTGGGGATACAGTATATAATGATACAAGTAAATATTACAAAATAAATTTAAGGCTTGATACGGCAAAAATGTATTTTGTAGAAATGAGTAAATTAGGCTATGATACTGTAAAACTAGAAATGCATTATGTTTGGAATCATTATACAAAATATGTAATAATGCCTAGTACGGGTGAGTTTTATGAATTTACATTTGGTGCTGCTGATAATGATACACGTGAACCTTTTAAAGAGTTTACCTATAAAATAAAAGAATATGGTATTGATGATTGGGTTCAAGATGGCAAAGTAACTGATGGTTTTGCAACTGTTCAATTAGATTACGGCATACAATATAAAATATTTATTTATAAAGATAGGTATGAAACTAGGTATCATTGGGTTTATGGCCCATTAGAATATACGGATAAAATATATATAGGATTATCTCTTAAAGAATAGATTGTCAGTATTTAATAATATAATTAATAAAAATTAATATTATGAGAAAAAGATTAAAAAATGGATTAAAAATTGGCTATTGAAAGACGAATTGAAGTCTTTAAGACAAGCCAAATCAGATATTAAATTTTTACAAAGCATTCATAGTAAATTATCTAAATTACCTGAAGAATTAAAGAATGAAGCCATTAAATTAATGGAAAGAGAGGTTGGTGGAATATGTGCAGATGTGCATCAATATTCTCAAAGCTGGGCTGTAATATGTATACAGGGTAAAAAATCAGATTTCATTAAGTTTGTGGATTTACCAGATAAACAAATAAGAGATATTGCTAGGTTTCTTAGTCAATTTGATAGACAAAGAATAAATGCAGATGTTCCTGGTAATTTACCAAGAGAATTATTTTTTAGATTATGAGCAATATAAAAAAATCAAAAAGTGAAGTAAGTACTGGCAGTGAATTTATTGATAGTTTACCAGAAAAGTATCGAAATCGCATTAAAGTTGGTAATATCATAGTTACTAAAACAGATGTTAATACTTACGAACCTTATCATTTAATAGTTCATATAGCTGGTGATAAAAAGAAAGATAATAAGCCAGATATAATCACTCATGATTATATGTTTCATAAAGATATAGGAAAATCTGAAAAAGATTGTGTTGGTTATTTTAAGATAAATAATCATTATGGGAAATACAATTTTGAAACATATTATCTTAAAAAATCTTTATATATAGTTGAAAGTAAAGAAGAACTTGATAAACTTTTTAATGATTCTGAAGAGGAAGGTTTTGATCTGGAGAATTATACTCTTGATTCAGCTTTAAATAATGAAAATGCTTTAGTTCATGTGGGCTCTACAAGCCATTTACAAGGAATGAAAGATTCTATAGAAAAGAAAGCTGATGAATTATCTAAACTTACTGCTACTTTAGAAATGAAGATGTTTGAACAGCGTAAAAAATTGGATATATTTAAACGTAAGTTAGATAAAAAATTATCAATATTACGTGCAGAAGTTGGTAGGATTAAAAAAATTATATGGACAATAGAGCTTTACCTTGGAATTAAAGAAGATGTTGTTCAAATACATGAGGGTGAGGCAGCACCAGCCGATGAACCTTTACGGTTATTTCAGACTTGCTCCTATATGGATGAAGAAGTAGCCAATCCAGAAGATCAGGGTATTGATATGAATAATATAGATAAATTCGATGATTGGATGTGTAAGCATAATACTTATCACAATAAAAAAAACTATGAAATATTAATGTATCCTCGTTCGTTGTTAATGTTTAAAATCCGTAGAGATGACAAGAAATATACAAAAAACCCTTTCTTAAATTCATTAATGAATCAAGAAAATCACAAAACTTACATTCTTATACGTAATGGTGATAAATTATACAGAATTTGGGCTGATATTAATATTCAAAAATTCTTTCCTGATGCTGATGAATTTCAAAATATAGGCAATAAAAGATTTCATTCAATGGATGAAGATGAAATTGAAACTACTGCACGTGATAAATTCATACATTACCAAAGGCACTTCGTTATGTTACAAGGATTAATAGATCGTACAGAGGTATTTAATCCTATGCCTAAATTTAAAATTACAGAAGAATTTAATTCAGATAAAATAACTTATTTATATACTAATTCAATTAAATTACCTACAGAAAGACCTTTATTTAGTGATTGGCTAAAATCAATTAATAAACATTTAGAAATTGGTTGTAGAATTATATGGGCAGGTAATGATAGAGAATGGGATAATAGTCACAATCAAAGCAGGTTTAGTGAACAGTTTTATTCATGGAAAAGAAGTCCAGGTGAAACTTGGGGATTGCCTAGCTCACCTGAATATGGATTATATACACTTGAAGGAAAAACAAAAGAGGGTGATTTTTTTATTAAGATACCTAATGATACAGAACGTTGGGATGATTATTTTAATGATAGTCCAAAGCGTAAAGTCATGTATAAAATATTTGATTATGATCGTATTATAAATTATGATTTATGTTGTTTAGATGATGTAGATTATTACATGCATAGCCGAGAAGATCGTAAAAATTATCTTGAAATGATGCCTATTTTAATAATGCTTAAAAAGAAATTAGAAGAAGATAAAAAATTAGAAGATGAATTTGCTTCTATGATGCTTGATGAATTTAAGCGTGAAAATATCAATGTTAGTGAGTGGAGGGTGTTAATGGCCATTGATTGGTGGAAAGTAAAAAACAAATGGAAACGTAGTATAAATAAAGATGATACAAAAGCATACAGAATGATTAAAAAACATGTTATTCTAGAATATAAAAATTTAAAGAATGAGTTACAAACCAAGTAAATACCAATCGGCAATATATGCTGAATATCAATCAACAAGTAATAATATTTTTATAAAAGCAGGACCTGGAGCTGGGAAGAGCTCAGTTTTATTAGAAATCCTCAAAAGAACACCTTTTTACAAAAAATCAATACTATTGGCTTTTAATAAATCAATAGCTGAAGAGTTAAAAAGTAAAGTTCCAGCAGGAGTAACTGTAAGCACTGTTCATTCTATGGCATACAAGACATTACTTCAAAATACATCTAATAAATATAAACTTCAGGAAATTAAAACGTTCATTCTTGCTAAGAAAATCATACCTGATTATTTTAAAGATAAGAAGAATGGTAAAAAGATGATGAATGTTTATTTATTCACAATAAGTAGATTATATGACCTTTATCGAATGAATCTTGCTAATAAAACAGAAGATGACTTGAGAGAATTAGGTGATGAATATAATGTAGATTACTCTCCTAAATTAATAACTGATACTATTAAAGTTATAGATTACATAGAAAAATACAACAATAAAAGTTATACTAGTAAAGAAATGATGATTGATTTTACTGATATGTTGTGGTTGACATATTATTTAGTTAACTCATCTAATTTTACTTTGTATGATGTTGTTTTATGTGATGAATTCCAAGACGTAAATCCTTTACAAAGGGAACTAATATTAAAATTAATTCATAAAAAAGGGAGATTTATTTTTTGTGGGGACGAGAAACAAGCCATTTATTCCTTCATGGGATCGAATTTATTAAGTTTTAATAAGTTACAAGAATATCCTAATACAACAGTATTACCTCTTTCAGTTTGTTATCGATGTGGAAGTAATATAATAGAAAGAGCTAATGAAATATTTCCAGGTATGGAGGCTTTTGAAGGTAACTCAGAAGGAATTATAAGAAACGGCAATTTAAGCGAAATTAAGCAAGGTGATATGCTTTTATGTAGAAATAACCTTCCGTTAGTAGAAACGTTCTTAAACTTGCTCGAAATTGAGAAAAAAAGCTATATAATGGGTAGAGACTTTGGTATAGCATTATGTAACTTAATCGACAAAGTAAATCATATTTCCGATTTAGATATTTTATTGAATCAAAAAATTCAAAATTTAAAAGATAGAGGTATCGAAAACCCTTTAAATCATAAAAGTTATATATCTCTTAGTGAAAAAATAATGATTATAAAAATCTTAATAAATAAAAAAGATTTTACACTTCAAGAAGTATCTTCATTATTTAAAACTTTATTTAAAGATAATAGTAACGATAATTCAATAACTTTAAGTACGATACATAAAGCAAAGGGGTTAGAAGCTGACAGGGTATTTTTATTAGGATATGACTCTCTTTTACCTAGTCAATACGCCCAAACAGAATTAGAATTAAGGCAAGAAAAATGCTTACAATATGTTGCGCTAACTAGAGCAAAGAAGGAACTTATTTTTATATCTTATACTCCAAACTAATAATAATTTTTAGTATATTTATTGGTTTATGTATTACTAAAACTATTATTATGGCTAGTTTTAAATATAGAAAAGAAGTTACTTTAGATCATAAATATTTTAAAAATCAAACTCATTATATCAATTATTATAAAAAGGTAATGAGTACGCATGATCATGAATTATTAACAGAAGCTAATATTAGACTATTTGCATGGATATTAGTTAATAATAATTAATTAAAAAGAAAAGGTATATCTATAAAAGTAGATGGTATTAAATTCGAATTAGACGATAATAAGACGGCTATTTTAGATAAAATAAAACCTCACTTAACCACGTTAAAAAAACTTAAATCAGGCAAAATAAGTCTACATGAATATGAAGATATTTTAGCAAAAGACTTTCCGTGTAGAGATGATGAAGTAAGGGCTTTATTAAATTCTTCAGATTACAATAAGGAATTTATAAAAACATACGATTCTACCTATGGTGATTGTGGTATATATTTTTTATATAATTTAAATAAAGAACTGATACACATAGGTAAAAGTAGGAATTTAAGTAAAAGGATAATCACATCATCAAATGAAAGAAAAGCTTTTTTATTGTAAAATAATGATTATAAATAATGAAGCTGATTGTGATATTTTAGAACCATATTTTATCTCTAAATTTAATCCTCAATTAAATGGAGAATTTAATACATTAGATAAATGCACTTTTGATATTAAATATAATTATAAGATGTCAAAATTAATTAAAATATTTAAATAGTATGAGCGAAATCAAAGACAAAAGAGGTAATCGTCCCAAAAAAACAAACGCCCAAAAAGTAATGATGTATAGTGACGGTAAAGGTATTGAAAATTATAAGTTTAGCTATATAATTCCATCAATAAATCAATACGCAGTATTATCTAATAATTGGGAATTAGATTACATAGATATAGCTATATTTTTAACTATATATAATTTCATAGGGTCAGGAAGGGCGGATAAGTTAAAAATAACAGACGATAAAGGTGTTTCATGGTATTATGTATCGGAACATAAAATAATAAAAGATTTGCCTTTAGTTCCTGTTAATAATGAATCTTCAGTAAGGAAAAGGATAACTAAATTATGTAAGTATAATCTTATAATAAGAAAGCCTGATAATTCTAAAACTGGTAAAAAATATATTAAGATAGGCGAAAATTCACAAAAGTTATTTTACACTAACCCTAACAACACACAAAACAACAATACACTTAATCAATAAATTTTTATGCAAAGTATTATAATACTCTACATAAAAATAACCATAGAGTTTTATAAAACTCTTAATTAAAAAGAATGAGAGGCGACAAGTCGCCCTCCAAATTTTCTTCGAAACAAAAAAGTAAAGAATTATAGTTACTATAGAATTATGAAAAAGAGAATTAATGTAATAAAAAATAAAATAAGTTCCCTAGTATATAAAGGAAAGAAAATTGAAGTATGGGAAATCTGGAGAATTAAACATACTAAACCAAGATTTTTAAGTAAAGAAAGTCTTGAGATAAATAATCTTCCTAGTGATTATTTGGAATGTGAATGTGGTTATAATTCTATTAGAGGTAATCAAAATATAAAAATAGTAGATGGTAAAACTTATTGTTGTCAAGTTTTAAAATTAGAATATTGTGATTAAGATTTATACCGATGGAAGTGCTTTAGCTAGATATGGACATCCTAATGATATGAAAGGTGGATTAGGAATTGTATTTACTGTAGATGGAATAATAAAAAAGAAAATTAGTAAAGGGTTCTTCCCTACTAAAACTGGAAGAATGGAATTAAAAGCTATTCTTTTTGCCTTACAAATATTAGATAAAAGTCAAAAAGCAATAATTTATAGTGACTCCATGTATGCATTAAATTGTTTCTTACAGAATAGATTGAAAAAATGGGAATTTGTTTGTTGGCCATCTGAATTAAAAAATACAGATATTCTCATACAATTACTTGCAGAATATCGAAAATTTCCACCTAGTTCAATTAGATTTAAACATGTTAAAGGTCATACTGGAGATGAATTTAATGAGATAGCAGATTCCTTGGCTAATTACAAAAATTTTAGCACATTCGAACAAGACTTACCAATAAATGTTTTAGAAGAAAAAAAGATTAAATATGAAGCTAAAAAGAAAAAATCAGGACGTGATAATTTATGCGATGCAACCGAAATAGATATTTATTAAAAACCTCACTTTTTATTATTGTTTTATCAAAAATTTTTTTTATTTTTATTTAAATTCTATAATTTTAATCAATAAAGCATTTCTTAAAATTAATTTTATGGCTAAAAAGGTTAAATTTTATATTCCTTTAACAGGGAAAGGTGGAGTAACTTATATTAGAATTGATAATATGACTGAAATTTTAAATATCATGCCAAGTATTGATGATATTTTATGGAATAAAACAAATCAGGATTATAGAGTTCAAAATTTTCTAGATTATAAGTTCCAGCCATTACAGAGAAAAGTAACTTCAGAACATTTTAATAAATTAGAAATAGAAATTCGTAAAAAGAAGCCTGGTCATGCATTCTTTAGAAAATCATTTGATATAGTAAGTAACTCAGATTTCGAACTACCATTGGTACAAATTTATCAAGTATAAAATAATAATTATGTATAGTAGGCAAGAAGTTTATGAAAGTACTTTAGAATACTTTCAAGGTGATCAATTAGCTACGAATGTTTGGATTAGTAAATATGCGTTAAAAGATAAATCTGGTAATATATTTGAAAAAAATCCAGATGGTATGCATAAAAGGTTAGCGAAAGAATTTGCGAGGATAGAAAACAATTATAAGAACCCTTTAAAAGAAGATGAAATATATGAACTTTTAAAGGGTTTTAGATATATAATACCCCAAGGCAGTCCTATGTCTGGTATTGGAAATAATAATCAAATATCATCCATATCTAATTGTTTTTATGTAGACCATAAGGGGGATAGTTATAATAGTATATCAGATGTAGATCATAAACTTATTTCTGTATTTAAAAGAAGAGGCGGTTGTGGTATTGATATTTCTAAATTAAGACCTGCAGGCGCATTAGTTAAGAATGCAGCTTTATCATCAACTGGAGCTGTTTCTTTTGCTGAAAGGTATTCTAATACAGCAAAAGAGGTAGGTGCTGAAGGTAGGAGGGCTGCTTTAATGATATCGATGTCAGTAAAGCATCCAGATATTGACAAATTTATAGATGCTAAACTGGATAAAGGTAAAATAACAGGCGCTAACATTAGTGTTAAGGTAACGGATGAGTTTATAGATGCTGTAAAGAATGATAAAGATTATATTCAATCTTTCCCTATTGACTTAAATATAGATAATCATACTGCGTTTACAGAAAGTTTATATAATAATAAAATAGAGTATGGAAAACTTTATGATTTACAATATAAAGGGGGTAATGAATATAAAGGCTGTTATGTTAAAAGAGTGAAGGCTGCTGAATTGTGGAGTAAAATAAATAAAAATGCATGGAAATCGGCAGAACCAGGAATTTTATTTTGGGATAATTTCATAAAAGAAAGTATTAGCGATAATTATGATGATTTTAAATTAGGTGGGGTAAATCCATGTGCTGAATTAAGTCTCTCTGACTCAGAGAGTTGTCGACTTTTAGCTGTAAATTTATTTAGTTATGTTAAAAATCCATTCACAACAGAATCTATTTTTGATATTGAATTATTTAAAGATCATATACAAAAGGCACAAAGAATGTTAGATGATATGGTTGATATTGAATTAGAAAAGGTAAATAAAATTATAGATAAAATAAAAAGTGATCCAGAAGATATATATATAAAACAAAGAGAGATTGATTTATGGGAGGAGATAAATAGAAAATCAATTGAAGGTCGTAGAACTGGATTAGGTATTACTGCTGAAGGAGATATGTTAGCTGCTTTAGGTTTAACATATGGAACCAAAGAAGCTACAGATTTTTCTACTCAAATTCATAAAATTATGGCAATAGAGAGTTATAAATCTTCTATTGATATGGCTAAAGAGCGGGGACCATTCTCCGCTTACAGTTATGAGAAAGAAGTAAGCAATCCATTTATTAGAAGAATATTATCTAATTTACCTTTAGTTGATATGCATTATTTATCTAAGTATAATGATTATGGACGTAGAAATATTGCTAATTTAACAATTGCTCCAGTAGGTTCAGTTTCTATTTTAACTCAAACTACATCGGGTATTGAGCCAGTATTTATGCCTGTGTATAAGCGTAGACGTAAAGTTAATAATAAAGAGTTAGCTACTTTTATAGATGATGGTGGAGATATGTGGGAAGAATATAATGTATTCCATCATAAATTCATTGATTGGTATAATATAGAATCAGGCTTAAATAATAGAAAAGAGGCTGAAGGATATTTAATGGACTCTTCTGACAGTATGATTTATAAATTAATTAAAGAATCTCCTTATTATAAAGCTACTTCTGCTGATGTTGATTATATGGGTAAAGTTGAAATGCAAGGGAGAATCCAGAAATGGATTGATCATTCAATTAGTGTAACTGTAAATATGCCTGAAAATGTGTCTGAAAAAATAGTATCAGATGTTTATATGAAAGCATGGGAAAGTGGATGTAAAGGCATAACTGTTTATAGGGAGGGTTCCAGGTCAGGAGTTTTAATTTCGAATAAAGAAGAAAATTTCCTTACTGAAAGACCTAAAGAAGTAAAATGTGAGATAAATCATTTAACTATTCAAGGTGTAAAATGGATAGTTATAGTTGGTATAGTTAATAACAAACCTTATGAAGTTTTTTGTTTAAAAAATAAAGAACTGCCTAAAAAATACAAAACTGGTAAATTAATAAAAGTAAAAAGTAGGATTTATGATTTAGAGATAGATGATGATGGAATTATATATAACATAGCTAATGAATTTGATAATCCATTAGAAGGGGCTCTAACACGTCAAATAAGCTTAAATTTAAAAAATACACCATTGGAAGATATTTATATTCAATTACAAAAAGAAGGTGGTGTATCTGATTTTAATAAGGCTATTTCGAGGGTGTTTAAAAAATACTTAAAAGATAAAGAATTAGATGATAAATGTCCTGATTGTGGCAATAATTTAACTATGGAAGGTGGTTGTATTATATGTAAAAATTGTGGATATAGTCAATGTGGATAAAAAATATTGTATTATAAATAAAAAATAAAGTTATGATTAGAATTAATATTAAAAAGGAAAGAGATAATTCAAAACTTCCTAAAAAAGCTCATAATACAGATGCTTGTTATGATGTATTTTGTTCAGAAGTAAACATTAAAGAAGATGGTATGGTTATATGTAAGCTTGGATTTAGTACTGAAATTCCTAAAGGGTGGAAGGGTGTTTTAGTACCTAGAGGCAGCATAACTAAAACAGGATGGGTGTTTGCTAATTCAGTTGGTGTAATTGATAGTGAATATAGAGGAGAGTGGCAAATGAGATTTAG
>Ga0126339_10002354_pt1 | contig 13478 bp, 3 predicted proteins | sample OrbTmetagenome_2_FD_92532 | JGI IMG/M metagenome (GOLD analysis project Ga0126339, IMG submission 92532) | Coral microbial communities from Petempiche,Puerto Morelos, Mexico - Orbicella T R C metagenome | ecosystem: Host-associated > Invertebrates > Cnidaria > Coral | place: Petempiche,Puerto... | reverse complement strand
TTATTATTATTATTATTATTATTATTATTATTATTATTATTATTATTATTATTTGCCGTCTCTGCTCTCAGAGTTCTAATAACGAAGGGTTTGGAAAAACATTTCACAATAAAGAGTACCGAGATAACAACATGACGTTTCGGTAACATGTCACCATTATCAAGCGCAAATTATTATGTGTTGGTTAACGTTATATAAAGAATATAGAGTGGGAAAATACATTAGAATAAATGAGGCGGGGATAAGCAAAAGAATGAGAAAAATTTAAATAACAAGTTTCGCTGGAATGGAGGCATTTTGAGTGTTCAGAGTCGGACTTTTTTTCCTTATAAAAAGCATCTCATAAATAAGGCACTCAAACTTTCCGACTCTGAACACTCACTCACTTATTATAATGTATTTTCTCAGTCTATATTCTTTTAAATATATAACGTTACCCAACGCATAATAATTTGCATTTGATAATGGTGACATGTCGTCGCCGAAACGTCATGTTTTATCTCGCTACTCTTTATTCTGAAATGTTCTCAGCGCGTTTCATTTAAACCAATTAATTTGAGGTCGCTCACTCTGGTTATCAGTTCCCATCTCCAGTGGGTCATGCTCGGGGCGTTGAATATTTATCTTGATAAAGGATTTATCTTCTGACCATTGTTTGGGCAGGAAAAAGCAGATATACAAGACTACGTCAGAGCTCTGAATTGTAAGGTGAAGACGTGTTCCATGAGGCCGACTATTTTATTTGTTTGAAAACAAATAAAATGGCGGGAAATATATCGGGAGCGTTCCTGAGAATGCTATCTGACAACAAACCTTGCTCAACTTCTCGTCCAATAGTTGTTAATTCAGGTATCATTCGATGAATTTGTTTCTTCCTTTTCATTGGCCGAGATCCCACCAAGTGACCTGGAAATAACTGCCTACAGATAATGGTCTGCTCATCCGTAGTACCGTCTAAAACGTTTGTGCTGCAAATAATATTCTACTCATGCGTAATTGTAACCATGCTCTTGTGTAAACGTCGAGTGGTTCCGAACGGAAAGTACGAACTCACTTATATAACTATACATAGGTGAACGACATCGTGTTCACGACAAATAGTGACTTGGATATAAGCGTTCTACCATAAGTATATTCGTGTCATCTCTGCTATCCAAATGCGTGTTGATGTCCGTAAGTTGAGGACGCAAAAGTTGGCTGAAAGGTATATGAAAAAACAACACCAAAACAATTCCTCTAGAAGAGAATGCTAATTTAATAAGCGATGCATTTTGTTAAACTAGCAATATTTCCACACCGTAGACGAGAAAGTCCATTTTAAACTTGTTCACAGTGTTCCGCAGTTCAGTTTTAGTTTACATGTAAGATTATTCAGGAGGACCTTTGATTCGGACCTTCTTGCAACCCGAAGGACGATATAGCGATACCATAATTCTAAGTCATTATCGTCCTCTTAACCATCGGTCGAGTCTTCTTGATGCTTACTCCTTACTATTTCGGACTCTTTAAATGTGTGTTTTGGTTCTAAGTACAGAATTTTGCCGTCTAGAAGGCGCCGTGTTTGGTTGGATAGTGTGATAAAAAAAAAATAAAAAAAAAAAGACTTTTCCCCACCTCTTAGAATATTCAAATTAAGGAAACAAACACAATAGGTACCAAAGAAATCTCTGGGGAGGGGAAAGGAGGCAATTTTTTAGTATTTTGAAACTTGCCTCACCTACCCTGCAAGGGAGTTCATATGCGCCCTCGGCTAACCGACAACTTTTTAGCAATGGAAAAAGTGTAACAGATTTGTGTTACGGTCTTTCAGTATGTCGTCATATTGTGTCCAGCTGACGAAAACATTGACATCTGGAGTTCCCGTTTTCGATTAGATTAAGTTCCTTTCCCAATATTCTAACCCCAATAGTCCTCCGTCCTACGGACTTCGCACTAAAAAATGGCACATCGCTTCCCTGAGCTGTCAGAGAGTAATTTAAATATAAAAACAAACTTGGTTATCGAATGATAAAACAATTATTAAACTCGGTTATCGCAAAATATCGTGATTTTTCATTGTCTCGCACATCAGTTATTTGCCGAAACCGAAGATTGACACTTACAAATCAAGACCTTGTCCAATAATTGCTAACTATTGTTAATTTAACATGACTTACAACACTCATTGATCTATACTTAAAATTCTAAAATAACTTGCAATACTAACAGTACATAGTTATAACAATACCACACATTACGTAATTTATATCGTTAATTTAGTTACCATGATACTAACATTACTTACAAAACTAACATCATTTCAATATAAATCTTTAAGGTAAAAAGCTGTTAAAATTATGAGTCTAAACGTTTTCGATCTGTTTGATCATCATGATTGATCAAACAGATCACAAACGTTTAGACTCATAATTTTAACAGCTTTTTACCTTAAAGTTTTCTATTTCACTTTTATCGGCAAAATGTATATAACATCACTACGTTTTTACGTACAATACTATAAACCATAAGCATTTTTGACTTTTTAAACCACGAAACTGCTAATTGCTTCAGTAAATGTGGAAAAAGGAGTCCTTGCCGGCATCGGAAAAAACAACTACGAGCTTACAGATTATAAAGACTGCGTTCTTTTAGCGATCTTTATCAGAGAAAATATATTCCATTAATAAGTAACGTTTTCAAGTATTGTTATCGAGACGGCAGGTAATCCAAAATTTATCTTTCTTCCACGATGTTGACCTCACGTTATCCGTGTACTGTGTAGCACAGCTCGTCTTCAAGAAAGATTTTCTTATTCGTGTGACACACTCCCTTGCAGCAAGCAACAGCAATGAATTCTTCCAATGCTAGTCTAGGTAGGTATATACTAGATTGTCACTTGAACAAACTTTCATACATGCAATTCCGTCAAGCGTGAAAAGGTAAGACATAGATTTGGTTCTTTTTGTCAAAACTCATGATACGTTAGCGTGCATCTTTGTCGTTCAAAAACGCTCCTCAAATTGCATTACGAACTCCATTTGCTTTCGTTTTACTGTTTTAAGCTTTTGTTCTCTTTCACCTCGGGGTAAATCTATAAATTTCTTTCACCGCTCGGCTGTTCTTGAGCATATAACGTAAACTTTGATGTTTACACTGTGTTCAGTGACTCACAGTTGCTGTTTGTATTTTAAGAGATTTACGCCGTAATTTCACGCCTATTAACTCCATTATATCGCTTCCGATACCTTTTTCATGAGATAATTCCAATTGGTTCGGTTGTTCTCACAGTGAAACGACGCTTCATGCGAACAGATTCTTTCCACTAAATAAAACTTTTCTTTAGGGACATAATCTTGAGTACGTAATGTAAACTACTATGTTTACGTTACAGATCTAACGGAGTGCTAGTAAATGTGCATGCGATATTTAAAGGTTTGCACCATAATTGCACGCTAATAATTATGTAGTTTCGTTTACAAAACGTTTTTCATAAGGCAATTACCATTTGCAGAGTTGTCGTCACACCTAATAAAATGAAACTTTAAATGGCGTGAACAGATGTTTGAGAAATTGAATACAGAGCTTTTTTCAAATGACGTCACGGCAGCTATGTTGGCATCCCAAAACAATAAAACGCGACGGTGACCATGTTGGTGTACCAAACCAATGTAATCTTTTCTCATGTTAACTCTTTTGTTTGTTTCAATAAATCTGCATGGCTGCAAGACAACATGAGTGAACCTTTGGCACTCCAGGGTTATTTTTTACTCAGAGCTTAAATATGCAAATAACGTTGGAAGAGATGTGAATTATTTCCTAATCACGGTTTGTACTTAAGGAGTCTAGTTCATCAAGCTATGTCTGGTATAGCATAACTGCACAGTTTCAATCGCCATTTTTTTTTTTTTTTTTAAACTCGCCTAAAAATTTCTGGAAGACTCCTAAATATGGAGATACCGCAAAATGGTGACACTGGGTCCCTCCCCCGGACATTCGTTACGATAGATCCCCACCTTGAATAATAATAGGTCATGGGCTGATAATTCAATTAACCTCGTCTCCAGATGTAAGTCCTCTGCGCAAAGACTTTTTATGGTACTTACTTAATGTCGACTTAAGAATTTGCTCACGAACTTATATATGTTGAACAACGATTGTAGAGCTTAGAGCTGTTTCCTTTAATCATATTCAGAGATTTACGCAAAATCATTCCAAAATATATAGAAAGCTGTCCGGACAGCAAGAAGTTTTAGATGTAAATCGACGACTTTAAATTTGACAAAAATGGCTTCGGCAGAAACTTCTGCTTTCTTCAGAGCAACTTAATCAAGCTGACACTTCATTCCTGCTCAAGAAACGAGAAGCTTTGCAAAACTTGTCGAAAATCTCTTCTCTTAATCTGCAACTTCACCTCTTGGCACGTTAACTTAAGCCTATCTTCGTAATCTGCACGCATTTTCTATTGTGTATATTTACTCGTCAGCATGTACTAGTTGTTTATATTCAATTTGCGTTTTCTGTAATGTTTGCACTGAAGAAGGTAGAAGTTTCTGCCGAATGGTGTCTGTAAAATATGAAATTGTCGTTTTATATCATAAACAAAAATATTTTGAAAGGACGAATTCCAACCAAAGGTGACACATCCCCCTTAAGTGTCCAAACCTCTTTATTTTAGTGATAAGCACGAGTCTATCACGACGTCCAGTAACGCCAAGATTGTAGAACACATTTCAAAAATGTCGGCCATCTTGAATCTGCCATCTTGGATTTCAATTTTTTTCAAATAAGTAAGCCAGACCAACATCGATTTAAAAAATCGAGAAAGCCGTAAGGCTACAGGAATTTAAAGAACTTTGAAAAAAATGATCATAAAATCCTAATTCGAATCAAAACAAAAGTTTAAGCTTAAGAAAGACTACATCTAGGTCAAAAACCCTTTGAAAACACAGTTGTCATAGAAACTTCCATTGAGACCATTCCCTGATTATTTTAAGGAGAGGTCACAAAGTTTGAATATTTTCAGTTTGCATTGAATGCTGTTTTGTAAGAAAAAGGTTGTAGTTATAAAATTATCTACTTTCTCGCTTTGTAGTTAAATAAACTTATGTATTTTTGCGAATGAAGCTTTACCATTTATTGCCCCGGTCATTTGATATAAAAGTTATAATGCGCAGGTTTAAATGTATAATACCATTTTATCGATTGCAAGAAAACAGATTACTAGAACTGTCATAGTCCAAGATTCAAAGGGCTTTTTTGTTGTTGTAGTTGTTGTTGTTTTTGTATTATTCTCCTGTTATTTCATGTTGTAATTGTCAGAATTTGACCAATATATCCAGTTGGCTGCAAAAGCCGCCCTTTTTAAACAGAAAATAATCTTAAATCGTTTTAATTTCCTCAACAGGAGGACCAGCTTCACTGAGTCCTCTAGAAACAACAACGTTCACTGTCCTGTACTGCGTGACGATACTCCTGGCCCTGATTGGAAATGTACTTCTAATCTTCATTGTCACGCGAAAAGCTGACGTGAGGACACTCACCGCGTTTTTGTTTGTCAACATGGCCGTCGCTGACTTGTTGGTGACATTGATTGTCATGCCTGTGTCTGTTAAATGGCTTTACACCGATGGGATTCAAAATTGGCTGCCGGGCATTCTAGGCCACGTGACTTGCACACTTGTGTATTACTGTTCGTACGTCACTCTGGCGGCATCCATTTTTAGTCTCTCGATTATGTCAGTGGATAGGTACCTGGGTGTGGTTTATCCTCTCCGTCGTTTTTCAAGATTTCGCCAAACGAAAGTCGTCACCGTGACAATATGGTTGAGTTCGATGGTCTTTTCTATTCCTGTCGCAATGACATGGAGACTTGAAGAGTTGAAGCCGTTGGATATATATACATGCACGCCGAATTTTCTAATGCTTGGAAAATTCGGGATGAGGGGATTTTATATGTATCTCTTCCTCCTCATGTATCTGTTTCCACTCCTCTTGATTTCTTCCTTGTATATCCTGGTTGGCCGCACGCTTTGGCTCCGAAACCTTCCGGGACGTCAACTTTCAAACCAAGGCCACCAACGAAACGAGATGACCAAGCGAAAAGTTGTGCGTACGCTCGTCATAATCACCGCCATCTTTGCTATTTGTTGGCTCCCAGCCCAGTGTTACCATCTCCTTTTAGCATTCCGACCGGATGTTTATGACAAGATTCCCCCGTATGTGATAGTCCTTGTCTTATGGTTGGCACATGCTAACAGCGCCGTCAACCCATGGCTTTATATGATCCTAAGTGAAAATTTCCGCAAGGCCCTTTGTGACGTGGTGCGGAGAAACAGGCATGTAAGATACAGTTCCAGGTCCACTAGAGCCCAGTCTTCAACAAGGTACACCTCGTTTACATGTCCCGGTCAAAGCAATTCTGCAAGACCACATCAAGAGAGCCGCAAACAAAAAAATGGCTTACTTAATGAAGAACAGGAAGAACTTTGTCGAGTAACGGTATTGTGAAATCCAGATGGATCGCAGAATAATTGAACCTTGACATCTATCTGAGCCATAAGAGGGCATCTGATATTTAAGGTGTTCCCCCTACCTACCCCCCTCGAGCATACAGAACTGGGGATGGAAGACTCCTAAAGCTTGTTTTAGATTTTCTTCAGTGACACACTCGTCTAAGCTTTTACCTTGTGTGACACTTTTTTTTCTCACCGCGTTTTGATGTCTCTGTAAGCTATTAGTGAACAGAAAAGGAACATATTGTCAAATGGCACAAGCTTATGTATGCTGAACTTAATTGCATGGTTTTGCCAGTTATGTTAAAATAAGGCTTTCTGTATTTAAATTGTGCCCCAAGGGGCATGTTTGTACGAGACAAAATACGGGCTTTTTTTCCCCTTAACAAAATTGGCAATAAATTTCGGCCAATTTTAAACAAATACATAAACTTGACAATTCACTGAAATAAGTTCAATTTATTCGTAATTTTAAATTTTGCGACCTGATATGCACGTCGCCCTGTAATTTTCGTTCAGTGACGCTGGTCAGTCTGGGGTTGTGGCGCCACTGTTCGGTGTGCCTTTTCTTTCGAGAGATCCGCCAGCGTCTTTGCGGGGTTGCCACATTGTTGTGGCTTGTGGCGAAAGTTTTAACCCTACCTTTCCTGAAGAGATTTTAATCTTTGTTTGAACCTTAGTTTCAATTAAACTCGTCACATTTGTGGCCATTTACCCCAAACGATTCGTTTCTATTGTCGTCTACCAATCTCTCCAACGAACTAGTGCGAAGCCTTGCGGAGCTCTCGATGTCTTAATGTTTGCGAATGACTCAAGATAAAAAACAAACATTACGCCTATAACCGAAAGCATAATGTTATTTTATCGCGAGGCATTTCCTATTTCTTATCAGTTTGCGGGTTGTGCTCTAATCTGGTCACAATGGAAGTCTCCTGTCCAATGAAAAATGGGCGCGTGTCAAAGTTAAGTACAAAACGTTGGTTATCTCGTACACGCGGCCCCTTTCTACTATTGCTATCATCGCAAGAAGAACTTTTCTGAATTTTAGCATTCAGACGTATTTGTTCTTCTTCCCTCCACCTCCCCCGCGGTCACCAACCCGTAGACTGTCAACATATCTTATGTAGTATTTTACTTTAGTGTTTACTGGTGGCGAAAGTTTTAACCCCACCTTTCCTGAAGAGATTTTAATCTTTGTTTGTAACCTTAGTTTCAATTAAACTCGTCATATTTGTGGCCATTTATCCCAAACGATTCGTTTCTATTGTCGTCTACCTATCTCTTCAGCAAACTAGTGCGACGCCTTGCGGAGCTCTCGATGTCTCAATGTTTGCGAATGACTCAAGATAAAACATAAACTTGACAATTCACTGAAATAAGTTCACTTTATGAATAAACAAAAATCACTCTTGTGCTCGACACAAAAAGGAAAATTGCCAAAAAATTGTCCAAATCTATGGAGTTTTAGAAGGTTCCTCTGGGACCTGGACAAAATCTTATCAGAGAATTTTCGTTTAGTCTTAACGCACATATTAAACTTAATTAACCTAAGGGAAAATATTGGTGACAAACCCATACCGTTCGTTGAGAACTCGGGAACTTGTCAGGATAAACCTATCCGTGAGCCATTAACTTTTCTATTCTCAGATCCATCAGCAACGTAACAGGTGAAGGTAGTAAAAGTATATTTTTCTTTGCATTTCCATTAACCTGTCAGTAAGAATTGGCTCGATCGATTGTAAATAAAATTGATGGAATTAAAACTGTGTTTGTTAATTGGTGTTTTTCACTGAGGGCAGAAAGAAAGCTTTCGTCTCCCTTTTATATTTTCTGTCGCTTTAGGCGTTGCTGTTGTTGTCGGTTTTTTTTTTTCAAACTACATAGAAACGTTTGTCTGTTTCGTCTTTACTCTCACGCCCCCTTCTAAGTGACGTCCCTTAAATTGAGGTGTATCCTATTAACATTGAAAACAACTAAACTTGATTATGGGCCGAACAGTAAAAACTGGTGCATACTATCGTGTAACTGAATTTCGTAAAAATGACTTCCCAGAAAACCAAGCCTAACTTTAAAACGTGATCCCAAAAGTTATTGCTTATTATCTTTATACGTTATCACTTCTTAATTTTATTTTATTACGTACTGTGCTTCCTTTCATTTGTCAAGCAGTGTTGCATTTAATATCGCACTCCCCTACAGCTGTCTTCTGGATCTGTCATTACCATTTTTTTTTTCTAATTTTGCTATTCGGAAATTCACGCCATCCGTTCCATTAAAAGACGTATATAATATTTATATCTATATTTAGCCAAGCCTTAAACGAAGCTCCCATAAAATACTAATGCAAATCATTGACATTCATAACCATTTTACTCAAAACAATAACCTTCAAAGAAATTCACCCATAAGCATTTCACCAAACCGGCGTGTAGGACCTCCACTATATTTCAGGCAAGGCGACATACAAAGAAGTCGACACTTTTCCTCTCTTTGCTTTACCTTGGGTAAGATACCACTTTTATTTCCGTCTCTTCGATTTGCGTCGTTGATCTAGAACTGTATGATAGTTTGCTATTTCTATGAATTAGACGTGAGTTATTTTAGGTTTCGAAATGATCATGCTTGCATTGAAGCTGATATTTCAGTGAACATCCACTGGATTATGAACAAATGTTGGTGAGGTTTTTCGCTATAACCAGAAACCTCAAGGGCTCGCTACTGCTAATGCTATTGGCTGCGAAAGGAACAAGTGAAACAATTCTTCTAATACTTCTTTGGCTAATTCTTAATTGGATTTTTTTGCATTTTCTGCATCAGCATTACCTTTGTTTCCCATAGTTTGGATCGAGTCGAATATACATTGGAAATATTGTTTTATCCAGAATTATAATCCATCAAATACGTTCGCCAGCACACGATCAGTCTAAACGCGTCACGTGACTGAATATACCCCAGCTAAAACCAAGGAATATCCGAGTGATATTCCCAAAGTGCCGTTGAAGAAAATACTCGAGGGACAATAAACGTCATAGCCCCCATTTGATTTTAAAAAATCTGCTTGGATATTTGTCCTTGAAAATCAGTGTATCTGTTCATTGAAGCTCACAGTTTAATGTCCGCGGAAAAATATCCGATAATATTTTCGCACCAAATTTGTGATCTATGTGCTATTGGCTGGTAAAGGTGGAGGTAAAACTATTCTTTACATACTTCCTTGGATAAATCTTTGCATTTTTCGTATTTTCTGCCTCAACTTTATCCACCTTTTTCCCGTAGTTTGAACTGAGTTGAGATATGAAATCGAGACTTTGTTACTATGCGGCTGGGCTCTACACGGGTGAAATATCAAAACCTATTTTAAGCCGTGAAGGAAGCGATTGCGATCTACTTCAAAGTCTATTAATTCAAAAAAAGATGACGTACTTTGCCTTAAAATTTCATGCACAACGAGCGGCTGACGCATTCATGCAGTCACATTAATTTGTCAACACACGTAACAAATATCACAGCCTGAACAGTTTGGTTGGTGCTTTCTACATCATGAAATTGCACTTACACGTTTTATTAGCGAAATTTAACACTCACACTGTGCGGTCTGTGGGAAAAATATACATACAAAAAACTCATATAAGAAGCAAAAGGAAGATAAAAATTTCATACCAATGAATAACAAGTGAGATATTCTGCCAGTATATTTTCACATGCGATAATTTATTTGAACGAAGAACCAGCTGTATGTGACTCTTCGGCATATTAACTTGTCATTAAAATTTGCCACCCACTTTACCGGTAATAAATTGCACTCTAAAGGAAATGATTTTGGAAGTGAAACGTCGCCATTATTATTGAATTTCGGTCAGGGAGTTAAAGGTTCTTAGTTGTTAGCGAACAAACTGTCATAAACGTTCAAAGTTAAAAACAATATTTATCCTTACTAATACAATCAAGTTATTTCTATCCTGCCTTTCACGTTGTACTTAAAAAAGGTAATAAGACAGTTGACCTATATTGCCAACCCAGATACGATATTGATTGTCCTCTGATCGAGTGCAAATGTGAGACTTCAAATGTATTTTTCAAACACGCTTATTGAAGAGGAATCACGTGATCAGATGGTGTACTCTGAACTGAAGCTCATCACGTGTTCCATGAAAACACACACGCGTGCCCTGTATTACAATTTATGTTTATAAAAATATCGACTTGCAGTTTTTCAATTAAGTGGTCTGAAGGTGGTGAGAAATTTCAGAACTGCGTGTCACCTAATCCTGGACTTTACCGATTCTGTGAGTTTTCAAAACTACTTTAATTATAGATTGTTTGCTATTTGTCTTATTTAACCCTAGTAAAGCTAAAGAGTAAAGAAAAATTCTTGCAAATTTTGAATTCTGATATACCTTCAAGTTTAATTAGCATAGTCAGTGCTATTCAGCTAGTATCTCAAAAAGTTATATATATATATATATATATATATATATATAAGAAGTCTGTGTTTCGATTTTTCCGTAGTACAGTGCTCGATATATTAAAGTAGAGCGCAATATATATATTGACAATAGAAACAGCGACAGCTGCATGGTAACAGCGACAGAAGACCCTATTCTTTATTTATTTATATTTTTTTCTGCAAATAGTAACAAGCGTCCGATGAATTTGTTCCAAACCTCAAAGTCACTTACAAATAGAAAATGACTGAAACTCGATTTTGAAGAGCTGACACCAAGTTTTGAGTCTATGTATTTATTTATTTATCTATTTATTTATTTATTTATTTTCAAATAAAGGGCAACAACGATTGGCTTAGAAGATATGAACATTTTTACGAGGAAAGTAGAAAGTCACGTACCCTGCATAGCCCTCGAAAATAATTTCGACACGCATGGACGGTGAGATAGGAAAGTAATTTTTTAATTGAAATTTAAATTTGCGTCACTTCAGACAATATCTTGAGAAATGAAAGGATTTTAAATCTTCACCAGCGGCTACTAAGCCCAAGTAAGCTTCAAATCAAATATTTGCAGTTATATTTTAAAAAGCTATGATTAAAAAGTCGAACATGATGAATTGAATTGCAGTAATTCGGAATTTGCATTGCTGTAAGAACATGTAATTTAAACAGCAGTAAAGATCACTCTATTTAGACACCATATTTACGATCAATTTGTTCTTTGGAGCCATGAGTTCTGAAAAACACAAATGAATTTCACATATGATAAGAACACCTAAATTAAAACGACACCACGTCACAGTTTGACGCAAGGAAAGATTATCTTACAATAATTGATATCTGTCTGTTTTGGTAACCTGTTGTTTAATATTCTGGTCAGTATCTTACTCTTCGATCAGTATGGAATTAAAACATGACGTGCCAATATGGTAATTATATAGCGATATTAAAAAAAAGTAATTTAGCGTTAAAAAACAATTTAGGAAAAACAATTATAATAATTTTATGCATACATCCCTTGTTTGATGGTCTCCTGGTAAATTCAGTTTTACATGGACTGCGACAATGTTCTACCCGGTGCATTAATTGCTTGTCGCTGACTTCAACTCGTTCTAAATGGAAGCACTTTTCAAATTAGTTTGCGTCTTCGGAAATGATGTTTCTTCGAGCTAATGTCCACGGACTTTAAAAGCTGCAATATTATTTTCGAATGCCATCAAATTACAGTATACAAACTAAACACGACGTGTTCAGAATTCGTAATTTACAACACGAAAAATATATATATAAATAAGATACCTTCCTTCAACTAAAATAAATAAGACGGTTCTTTTTTTTTTTTTTCATTGCTTATCTGGGCTCCCAGCGAAATCAGCATCCACAAAGTTCGTTGATTCATTTGAAATGAAAAAAAAAAAATAATAATGCAATAATCTGATTGAAAGCGGGTGGATCCTAAAAACTGTTTTTGTGCATTAAAAAGTGGTGAGAGAGGGTTTCTTGAGCCAAAAGAAAACAGTGTCAATATTTATTTGTCTGTAAAACGTGCGATTAAGTTCGGTGGAAAACGATCTGTACGTGCAAATGTTTTGTCATTCATCACATCTGACAAAGCTTGGTCACTGGTCCATTATAAGTAAATATATTTTTCAGCATTCTGTTAGCAAAATGTCCTCTTTCTTTTTTCTGAGTAATGAGTTACTGAATTGTGAAAAAAAGATTCCAAGTTAACTTCTGAAACAAGAAATAAAAAGTAAATTACGATGGATGTCAACAGGTTGTAAAACAAAAAATAAGTTTTACCTAACCCTAGCTCTAACTCCTGGTTTTATCTAGAGAATATTGCTTCGAGTCCTGCTTCGAGAGGAGACTAGATAAATAGTCTCTATTTTAGGCAGTGCGATCTCCAGAATATACAAGACCGAACCCTTCATTTCTCACAGGTTTTTGAGCAACAAATTGTAGAACTATAATAGTACCTTTTTATTTTCTACATCTTTTTTGATAACTTTCCATCAATTTGCGTTATTTTCTGGCTTTCTGATTGAAAAATAGAATAAAATTCAAGATGATGGATTCAAGATGGCGGACTTAATGGCGTCATGTTATGTCATGACGAACAGCAACTATGCAATCTTGTACAGCAAGCCGTGTGCTGTCTATTGGGATAATTTATGCGTGGTAGATAATATACCAATTATCATCCAGACTTGATTATCTTATTGATTATAAAAAACTATTGACAAGGTATTGCTGCTATCTAGAGAGAATCAAGGTCTCGCTAACTGGCCTAAGTCCTATTGGCTGGTACGTGGAGTTGACGCAATACTCTCATACTTTCTTGGCTACCTCTTTGTATTTTTTTGTAATTTCTGACTCAACTTTATCCGCTTTTTTCCTGTAGGTTGAACTGAGTTGGATACGCAATCGAAACTTTGTTGCTATGCGACTGTTTTATACACAAGTCAAAATATCAAAAACTGTTTTCAGCTGCTAAAGAAAGAGATTGTGATCGGCTTCAATGCAAATTAAAAATATTT
>Ga0126339_10002353_pt1 | contig 13478 bp, 8 predicted proteins | sample OrbTmetagenome_2_FD_92532 | JGI IMG/M metagenome (GOLD analysis project Ga0126339, IMG submission 92532) | Coral microbial communities from Petempiche,Puerto Morelos, Mexico - Orbicella T R C metagenome | ecosystem: Host-associated > Invertebrates > Cnidaria > Coral | place: Petempiche,Puerto... | reverse complement strand
GTAGACTGGAACTGAATATTTATCACCTGCCAGGTCCAGTTAAAACCACTTTGATAGCAAATTATACCCTTAATCAATGCTAAACGAACAAAAGGGATCATGTAGAATTGTTATAGTTAATCAGTCGAGTGTAAATGTTTGCTCAAAAATCAGAACCGCCAAGAGTCCGAATTCGCAGCGATAAACAAAAGAAAAGTGGGCTCTAAGGACAAGATTGCCCGAGGAGTCTACTGTCATGAAAAAACGGGGGTGCTCTTCAAACTTTTTAGGGGTTAAAAAAAAAACAGTTTTGCTATCTCTTAGGGTGTTCAGTCTCAAAAAGGCCAAAGCGGGAACTTTCGCGGTACCTTTTAGGGTATTGAGCCGAACGAAATATGACGAAAAAACGTGTTGTTTTAGAATTGGTATCTCTTAGGATTGCAAAAAATTTCAAGCCACGCCCACAAAGCAGGATCTTGGTACCTCTTAGGGGTTCTTTTCAAAATTTCCCACGAGAGCCCCGGTCCTTTTTGGGGAGAGTCCCGTCTCGGGCAAGAATGATCGCGTAAACGATGAGTTGTAGCTTGTTTATAGAATATGCCAGGCATAATCACTGAATTCTAATTGGCTTGGGCAGGTAGGGTCGAGTGTAAACATACGGTTATTAAAATTAGCATCAAAAAGCACAGCCATATCATGGTGTGATATATCATTGCTATCATGTTATGGCGTCACTGAAAAAAGTAACTCTTTTAACTTTATATAGACTGAACTCTGACTAACACGCCATCTTTTGCCGACAAAGTAATGCCGGCATGGATTTTCAGAGGAACTTGAGTTTCAGGCGATGCCACAAACTTGTAATTCATCAGGATTCGCGCCAGTGCAACCTTGATCTCCATCAGGGCGAACCTCATTCCGATGCAGTTCCTGGGCCCGGCACCAAACGGTAGGAACTGGAAGGGATGGATGGCGTCTTTTGCGGGACCGCGGAATCTCTCAGGGTCGAACTTCTCCGGGTCTTGCCAGGCATCAGGGTCATGGTGAAGGGCGTATATGGGAATCACGACTTCCGTACCAGCTGGAATGTGGATTCCATTCAGGTCGTAATCTTCAGCACATTGCCGATTTGGGAATGCACCAGGCGGACAAAGTCGCTGAGACTCTTTGATGACGCAGTCAAGGTATTCCATGTTCTGGGCCAGTTCGTACAGAGGCTTTCTCTTGGAATTAGACTCCACGGCCTCTTTGATCTCTGCCCTCAGCTTGTCTTGGACATCTTGGTTTAGAGCCAGGTAATACAGAGTAAAGCTCAACGTGTTGCTCGACGTTTCGTAGCCAGCCAATAGGAAAACGATTGCCTGGGCAATAATCTCTTCGTCAGAAAGTTTGCTGACCCCTTCCACCGTGGTCTCTTCGTTGGCGGTCATCATGAGATGGAGCAGGTCTTTCCGTCCCGTCAGCCCCTGCTGGCGCCGGCTTTTGATGATGTCTTCTGCAACGTCTTTAAGATATACTGCTGGGTTGCCACGTCGAGACAATATTAGCCGAAAGAGAGAATTACCAAGGGGAAATCGGCCTATCTGTCGGACGATAATAGGGATTTGGAATAGCGCTTTGGCTTTTTCCAGCAATTCCTTGTTTTCCCCCGATTGAATGCTTGTGTCCACCCCAAAAGCCGTGGAGAGAATCACTTCAAGCGTCAGCCTACTGAACCAGTCCAGCATATTTACACTTTTATCTGCAAAACAGGACACGCATTTAGATTTTTGAATAACAACTGATATGTATATTCCATGCGAATGTCCATATACCCTTTCCTTTTCATTGAATTGGCACCCATATAAGTCACGTATGTGTCACGCGTTTGTGTCACACCATACTCGGATAGTCGGGTCAGGCTGAGGACACACACACTCCGTGGACACACATACACCGTGCGTCGACACAATAATCCGTGTCAATCCTCTCCATCCCTAACCATCCTTGTTCTTTTATGGTTTATTATCATCTCTTTGCTGTTTTCCTATCTCAGTAAACTGTTATAAATTTTGCACGTGACCAAACGAATTCAAATTAGATCCCGGTAATTAGACCAAATTACCGTGACTGAGCTCCTTGAATGTACTACAAAGTCACTATTATCTCCTTTTCAAAGTACCTCAGGGAATACCTTACACCTCAGCTACTTATTCATGATTAAATTAATTTGTGACGAGCAGCAACTCAATTCATTATTCACCTAAATCAGCAATTTCCTCGAGTTTTTCCAGCAGAGTGTCGCACGACTTCTCAATCAATGGCACCATCAGCTTCATCTTTCCCGCGCTGAACGTGGGGGTCAGCGTGTTACGGATCCTCTTCCAAGTCTCGTCTTTCGCATTTAAGAGGTTCTTGTTAAACAGTGGACCCGGGCTTTGTACTTGAAAACGATTGCGAAAGTTTGGAAAGTCCTTGATCATTATCTGCTTCAACAACTCTGGATCTGCAACGACAAGCGAAGGTTTACCACCCAGACAGATGGCGTAAACCTTACCGTACTTCTTGAGGTAGTCGAGATGCATGAGATGCAGACCATCATATTTCCTCGCTTCAAGAAAGTTTCCGAAGAACGGAATAGGTTTGGGACCAGGGACGTTGAGTATCTTGAGGGCTGCGAAGCCTCGCGTTCCATACCAGTAGAGAAACAACGCTACCAGGAGTACAAGAGACGCGATGGCAACAGGATGAGCGAGAGATTCCAATGGCAGCATCTGCTGTAGCAGTGCCCTCATTGTCAGATCCTCTTCACCTTAGAGAATCAGAAAAAAGACTTGAACGAAGAGAAGTGGATCCATTAACATTAAAAAGAAACACTAATACGTCTTGTTTACATAGAAAATGCCAACATCACATCATCGCGGGGCAACTCATTGCAATATTGATTCTGTTCATAAGCATGAACAGTAATTACTTGTTACAAATACAACTTACCTTTATAATTCTACAATATAAACCTTCAACAGATGAGGTGATTCACTGGACGCTGGATAAGTATCTGCGACAAACGTGTTTTGAACTGCTAGAACAATTGCCTGCAGATGTAATGATACCGTGACGTCTTTTGTGATTTGTATTGTTTATTTGCATAATATATCAGTTGCGTAATCTTACAGTAATACTTTTAGAAATGAAATAATCACCGAATTTATGTGCGCAACGTAGGCTGTTGCGAAAAAAAAAAACATTAAGGCTTGAACGAGATTTCTACTGAAATCAACTGGACGTTAAGAAGGGAAAGACGTGAAGCGAGTTAGCGCGGAGCGTTTTGATTCATCTTCATAAAGGTTGCTAGGGCTACATGTTGAGCCGGTACAAAACACAAACAGGATAACACAAAGCCCATATAGCGAAGATATCAGTTTTACAAAGATTGACGTCATTTGTGATCACGTGCGCCAAAATCACCCAAGCGTGTGATTGGCAGCTGGCAGTCCTTGCATTTTGTTTGTTTTCGGTATGTTTCCGCCAAACTTTTACAGTGAAGCATTCCTATATTATTGTATGAAAAACATCAAAATCTGCTATGGTGCTTTACAAGACAGCTCAGAAACAACAGATTTTCGATCGGAACGTGCCGTGGCCACTGCTGACCTGCATTACGAAATAAAGTATACATGTATGTAAGTATGTATGTAAACAGGCCACCAGTAAAGTGTTCTGAAACTCGTAATATAATTTTTATTTGATCGAAAAATAATCCATGCAAACAAAATTAGCGTTTTGGCCACGTTTCAGAACAAAATCTTGAATAGGAATGGAGCGACAGGCGATTAAAGAACACTTGCTCATGATATATTCCCAGTGCTCATGACGTCCCTGATATCTTCGCTGTAATAAAGAAGTACGTGGCGTTATATATATAGCGAACACTGGACGCAGTACTTTTGAAACTATGGCCATACGTATATATAGCAATTTGAACATAAATATAGCAACTGCACTTTAAAATATCAGTTTTCAACATTTCGATCCTATTTGACAGGCATTGACGTCAACATAATTTACCGCTTTTAAAACGTAAAGAAAACTTTTAATTTTACAGTGCGTGGAACCCGGTTAATACGGACACCAAGTGGACATGCCTTAATGTCCGTATTATCCGGGTGTCCGTGCTGTAAGCGGGCTCTCAGGAAAATCGTCACCGAAACATGACGGCATCGATATAAACATGTATAAAGACTACAGGAGGAGGAATAATAGAAGGAAGAAAGCTTTTTTAAGGGCTACAGTACAAGTGTCAAGCACCGGAAAACAATCAAGCACGTCACGCAGTTTTGCTACTGTTTTTTAAATAATAATAAAATCGTATTATTTAACCACAAATAATTGCGAAATATTGCTGAGAACCTTACAACCAACTGGTTAAAAGTTAAAAAAAGGAAAAATTTTGTGACGACGTTTCACAGGGACCTGAGGGCAATTTCATAATTATTAATAAACGCACCGTTATTTACCTGTGTTCCTTTGTCTTTTTGAGTCGTTTAGTTTACATTTGAAATACGTTATTTTGTTTGCCGCTTTGTAAACGTGACGCTTCGACTGGCTTCTATTCATTCTAAACGATTTAAAAAGACACAGGAACACAGGTAGATAACAATACATTTATTTTAAAAGATTATGTTATTACTGATACAGAGTTTGGTTCCACTGTGACGTCATTATCAAGTCAAAAATGAATAAAACTGTGAGCGAATATCAATGAAAAGGAATTCCTAAGAGACAAGAAATAATATAATAAAAATGTAACGATGATGTAATCAGGTATCAGCACGCAGCAAACAATTCTCCGTCTTGAAGAAGTGCAAATCGAAGTTTGATTGCTTAATTTTTAAAACGCTCCTTAAAGAGTTGAAACCTGTGTTTAAAAACACTCAAAAAGAAAATTAAAAATTAAAAAGACTCTATTCACGCCAAACGTTTTACGTGACTCTGCGTGTTAATAACCTATATCGTCGCCACATTTCTTTGACAGTTATTTAAATTCGCACACAATCAGGGGATTTACAGAAAAAAACAGTCTTCACTTTCGGATATTTTGTGCCCCTTAAGCTCATTTTAATTTAAAGGAGAATTGTCTCAATTTGTTGTCGGGCGAGAGGTGAGGTACATTTTTGAATAATTTTTTCCTATCTTCTATGCCAGAGTAATGTTTGACCCAAGACTTCACGGGTGTAGGTGTAACCTCTGATTTTTCTTGGAACAGACGGTAGTAGTATTTACACTTCATTTTAGAGAGAGGAACCGATTTTTCAGTGGAAAAGTCAAAAATGTCACAGTGTATGTAAGTAGAAGTACATGATGACCTTACCTGACCCTAACGTGGGAAATTTGAGTTTAATCTTCCAAAAGTCCAAATGTCCTAGGAACTGACCGGCGGGGAAGTAAAAGTCAGTGATACTCATCACTAGTGTGCAGACTAGAAGAAGAACCTTTACTGTTTCTTGACTTTCATTAAAAAGTTGAAGTACTGATGCGCGCGTACACAGCTGTAAATTTTATAAAATTACAATTATACAGAGAGAAATAATTGGAAATCGTTAGGAGGAAAAAAATTAAGGTTAGAATTCTGCTAAAACAATTAAACTATTCGCTCTCAATTTCTATGAGCTCAACATCACAATTCAAACAAGGCGCTTTTATCTTTTACGACCGGTGGTGCGGATTGCCACCCCTCCCCCTCAAATTAATTTGCTTCCTCGTGAATGTCAAACAAAATCGCAAAGGTTGGCAGCATTACTTGAATAGTGAAAACGGGTAGGGATACCACCTGTTTAATAGTTGAAATAAATGTTTTGATAGCAAAGCGACTTAAAATTGAAGTCGAAACTCCCATAGGCAGACACCTTTGGTACTAGTAAAATTAAAAAGTGTCAAATGAGAGAGGTGACGGCTTATAAGATTTTAAAATGTAGTGTTTGCATATAGCTGGGAGAATGTTCCAGTGTCCGCTGAGTGAAGATGACAATATTTGGATGAAAAAAATTCCTATTTGCAGGCTGGCTTATTTAGTTCAAAGACACAGAATATGGTAACCTGCCAGAGGTGTCAAGTAACTCGGTCTTTAAACTAGGGTCTCTACTCGAACACGAACGCCATCTCTTGCACTCAAGGAGCCGCCAGGGTGTATAATCAGAGGTACTTGTGTCTCGGGTGACTGTACAAACTTGTACCTCAGCAGGATTTTCACCAGGGCAATCTTGATCTCCATCAGGGCGAACCTCATCCCGATACAGTTCCTGGGCCCGGCACCAAACGGTAGGAACTGAAAGGCATGGATGGCGTCCTTAGAGGAACCGCGGAATCTCTCAGGGTCAAACGTCTCCGGGTTCTGCCAAGCATCAGGGTCATGGTGAAGGGCGTATATGGGAATCAGTATCTCCGTTCCAGCTGGAATGTGGATTCCATTCAGGTCATAATCTTCAGAGCATTCTCGGGTGGCCTGGACACCCGGGGGACACATTCGCTGAGATTCCTTAATGACGCAATCGAGGTATTCGATGCTGTGAGTCAGATCGTAGAGCGAAATATCGGTATTGGACTCCATGGCGTCTTTGATGTCTGCCCTCAGTTTTTCTTGAACATCCGGGTTCGTGGCCAAGAAATACGCAGTAAAGCTTAACGTGTTGCTTGAGGTTTCATAACCAGCTAATAGGAAGAAGACTGATTGTGCTACAATCTCCTCGTCAGTAAGTCTGCTGACCCCTTCCACCGTGGTTTCGTCTTTGGCCGTCATCATGAGTTGTAGCAGGTCCGTCCGTCCCATGAGCCCTTGCTGGCGACGGGTTTTGATAATTTCGTCGACAATGCCAAGAAAATATGTCGGTTGGTTTCCAAATATAGCACCCAGTACCGAAAAGAGAAGAGTGCCAAACGGCAAGCGTTCAATCTGCCGGACAATCAAAGGAATTCTAAATATTGCCTGTGCCTTTTGCAGCATTTCTGTATTTTCTCCCATTTGAATGTTCGCATCCACGCCAAAGGCCGTTGATAAAATCACTTCGAATGTCAGCTGACTGAACCAGTCGAGCATATCCACACTTTCACCTGACGGAAAAGAACGCAGGGTATAAAACCTCTCAAAACTAATTACTGTATTACAAGGCTTGGCATAGACCAAGCAATAGCCTCCCAGGCAGAAGGTCTTAAAGCTTAGCGTCTGCGAGGGAGGCTAACCAAGTGAGCGAGTGAAGAACTGTCCAGTCGCCACTTTCGACCAGCAGATAATTGCTTATTGCCAGACGTGCCTAATCGATGATAGAGCCATGATAAATGGCAACATTGAGTAATCGATGGGTAATCGGTGAGTAATCAACTGATTAGTCATTGATTATAGGCGATAATCAATGAGCAATCGCTGGCCAAAAATTTTGTGGCCTATGGGTTACTCATGGATTAGATCGATTACTCATCGAGGCCTTTGATTATCCATTGATGATTTTGATTATTCTTCGATTACTCTTTGATTACCCATCAATTTCTCATTGATTGCACATAATACATTATTATGCTGCACATCTATTTAAGCTTTGTGGCATTTTTCTGTACGTGTATAGTCCTGACCAATCAATGTCATTGAAAACTAATCAATGGAATCAATGACTAATCGATTTTGTGCCTGTATCCGATTATTCAAAGATTACATGACTGATCAACTTATTACCCTTTCAATTATTTCATTTCACTGAACGATATCATATTCACAAATGAAAAGCTTTTCAGATTTAAAATGATTGTTTCACCTTTATCCAATTTTTGTAAAAAGGAAGTTGAATTCTTCGAACATCTACTTTTTTACTGTAGGTGTACAGAAGCCTTTTGGCAGGCTCTTACTTCTAAGCTTAGAAAACAAAACATTTTTGTAGAGACTCTAACACTAATGACTATCTTATTTGGTGAGTTTAGTGAAAGCAAAGATAATACCATTTTAAATCACCCGATACTTATACGTTATGGCAAAATTTTATATCTTTAAATGCAAATCGAACAATATGGAACTATCATTAGAGGTTTACAAAAAATGGGAAAACTCTTAACTTGTAATTTCAGCTAAACTTTCAACGTTGTTTCTTGAGCCCCCTCTCCCAAAAAAGGAACTGTAAATAAGACTTTACTGTATGTAACGTATTGTAAGTAGTTTTCTGTGAGTAATGTATTGTAAGTACTTTAAGTGTATGTAGTGTACGTTTAGTAATGTAATTTATTGTAACTAGTCTATTGTAAGCAACATACTGTAATTCGGTATCTGTAAGTAAAGTATTGTTATTAGTATGTTTAAGTATGGTTAAGTTGTGTGTCATATTGTACTGTGTTATAAGTGCAATAAAAAAATTGCAAAATTACAAAAATAAAACCCTTTCATTGATCTCACGATTAGTACTTCTAGCTTTTGTCACGATTTCCAAAGTCCCGCCGTAGTCAATCGAACGAGACCGAACCAAAAATCAATCGAACTCAATCGATCTTAATCGTTCGATTGGTTCGGTAATCGAATATAATCGAACTGGAACTTTTCGGTGAGTTCGATTACCGAACCCAATCGAACTCAATCGACGCGATTGGTTCGATTTTGTTCTTAAGGAAAATAAATTCATCAAGCAGCGTTTGAGAGCGGCTTTGTTTCTAGCCTCAATGGAACATTAATTCCACCTCCAGGTCTCCATCTACCTCTCGGATCATCTTTGGGGCTATCAGTCACAAACCTTAGACCATAAACAGGGAAATTTTATCAGATCTTTGTACATAACAGTCAGTGCTTCATGCTAGCGGGAATGAGACTTACACTTCAACTTTTTCCTTCAGCGGCCAAAGCACAGGCACCAGTTCTCGTTGTAAATGACCAAGTTGGCCGCGGTCATCGTCAATTACCCTCAAAGCCGGACCCCTTTCTCCTCTTTTCTTCTTGACAATAAATCTATCCCCGACACGGACGGCGAAAGAGCACTCGTGGTAGCCTTTTACCACCGCTTCCAGAATGGTTAGTTTCACCTCTTCTGCCCTGTCCGACATCTTGCCTGTTGTACTCGTGTTTGAAATAGAACTTATTTCACCGCCACGCTTTGTTTCAAAACAGATGAAACTGGTTTTATGTTCGATTGTTGAAGTGTTCGATTACCAACCTTCAATTGCGTTCGATTGGTAAAATTTTTGGGTGAGTTCGATTAAGTTCGATTACCGAACCCAGTCGAACTCAATCGAGTGATTGAAGTCGATTGAGTTCGATTACCGAACGTTCGATTGACTACGCCGGGCATAGTGTTTACCTATAACTAACGAAATACGGTCATTGGATGCTGCACCTTTGTGTCAGTCATGAACGGCAGGCAGGCTTTGCGGCCTCGACAGCCTAGAGACACTGCAGAGGGATGGTTATTAATCACGTCCCGTCAAATTCATTATTTATTCAAAACCGAACATGATCTTGATGTCACGAAAGACTGTCACGCAAGACAGTCACGTCTTATGAACGGGCTCCTCACGTATCACCATAAATCAATAAACTAAAACACCCAAATGACTACGAATACTGCATAGCATATTGTTTCAGTAGTTTTTTGTTGGCAACCAAAAAAAGTTATCCCCTGACTTACCTGAATCAGCAATTTTCTCAAGTTTTTCCATCAGCGTGTCACATGACTTCTCCATCAAAGGAACCATCAATTTCATTTTCCCTGCGCTGAATGTTGGCGTCAGTATGTTACGGATTCGTTTCCAGCTGTTACCTTGAGAGTGAAAGACGTTCTTGTTAAAAGGAGCACCTGGAAACTGGAAAATGTAACGATCGCGGAAGTTTGGAAAATCCTTGATCAGTATCAGCTTTAAGAGCTCGGGATCCGCAACGACGAGCGATGGTTTGGCACCCAGACAGATGGCGAACACTTTGCCGTATTTTTTAACGTAATCGAGACACAAGAGATGCATTCCATTGTATTTCCTCACTTCAAGAAAGTTTCCAAGGAATGGAACAGGTTTGGGAATATGAGGAACGTTGAGTTTCTTAAGGTCTGCGAAGCCACGCGTTCCGCACCAGTAGAGGAACAACGACACTACGAGAAGTGACAGTGTCGTGATGGCAGCAGGATGAACGAGGGATTCCAAAGACAAAATGTTCCGTAGCGATTCCATCATCGATGGTCTTCAAAATGTGTACTATATAAAGGTCCTGAAGCAAGCCTGGAGTAAAGAGAAATGTGGGAAATCAAAATCTCACCGCAAGATCTGCAACCCACTCGCTGCAACTGAAATTAATTCAATTCAGTTCATCGTTCACTTGTTCACTTGTGCTTTGCTCTCCGAATTCTTCTGTTTCGCGCTCGCCGAAATTTTTTTCCGTCCTCGCCGGGAGCCTGTTCGCAGGCTAAAACAGATACAGCTGCGTAGTAAGGGATCGCCGAGGAATAGCTCTGACCGTCTAGCCACTGGTCCAGCTGAAAATGGTTCTCGGATGAATGACTGGATACGGAATCGTATAATCTTTATATTGTTTATTCGATCTATAAGGAAGATACATAATTCTTGAGAAACCTAATAGCGAGCGATGCGTGAAATTGCATGGGAAATTATAATTCTCAAAATTGAACCGGTTACAAAAACAAATTACTTACTTGTGTGGCGATATCCAGTCAAACTTTAATATTTCAGTAACAGGTCAGCGAAACGGGTTAGCAGATCGAGCAGTATAACACTACAGTTTAGCGATGTTCAACCTAAGGTACAAAACACTTTGTGATCTTTGTCACTGATTTCGTGTTTTTGAAAACGTGTCATTCCATACGGCGCCCATTCAAGCGGAGTGGCTGAAATGTATAGAAATTTTGAAGAGTCTTAATATCGTATACTAATATCGAGTAATGTCTATGTTAAAGTTCAAAATAAACTTAAACCTACCTCAGTTGTTGTGTATTGTCGTTTTTGCGACTCAAAATGGCGACTTTGAGCGATCTGGTGGGTTTTGCGTTGACTGATATCACAGTCAACCCAGACGTTGAATGCGATTAATACGTGACATTATACTGTTGGCGATTGCGTTACAATTTTAACCGTTTATAAGACAATGTATGAGAATGCTTCGAAAACTTTAATTAATGGTTAATACTGAACTAACTGGTGTACAAGAATGGCTAACACTACATCAATTGACTCTTAATATAAAAAAAAATCAAACTTCGTCATTTTTAAATCCCACAAAAAACGGTGAAAGAGATAATTACATCTTCAGTTAAGTGGCAGTGATTTACAGAGAGTGGAAGAAAGTAAATTCTTAGGAGTTCGAATAGATTAACACTTAACATGGAAGAACCAGTGAATACGTCACTAAAAAAATTATAAGAGCTACCAGACTTCTTTGTAGAATTCGTTATGTTGATCAATCGCTTTTGGTAATGTTATACAACAGTTTAATTTATCCGTACCTGCACTACGGGAATATTGTTTGGGCCTAAACTATCCGGCACAAGGTTAGATAAATTGTTTAAACAACAAAAGAAGATATTAACAGTCATAATTTTCTCGTCATACTCTGCACCATCTCTTCCGCTTTTTACTGGCTTAGGTCTTTTGAATATTTTTTAAATAAATGATTTTCTTATTGGTTCCTTCAGTTTCAGCCTTAATAATAAGGTACTCCCATTCTATTTTAATGACTTTTGCATAGAAAATTCACGAGTCCATGAACATAATACAGGAGAGTCGAAGCATCCACATTCGATCTTTCGCCGAACCAATTATGGTCAATTCTCTACAAGAAACAAGATAATTGAAATCTGGAATAGAATACCCTTAAATATAAAAAATTCTTCACCTATAAAACTATTCAACAGGAGATTGAAACAGTTGATCCAATCATAGACTAGGGATAGTTCAATAGAAATACAATTAAAATTTATTTATGTGTAAGAAATAGAAAACACGTATCGTGTTTCTATTAAGTTATAGAAACAAGAAGAAGTTTGGGAGAACGAGAAATGTTGTCAGTGGGAACACGAGCCGCAGGCAAGCGTTTCCACAGCTTTTTCGAGTTCTCCCAAACTTTCACGAGTGTTTCTATAACTCGATAGAAACATGGAGAACATGTTTTCTATTTCTTTTAGAAAACACCGCGACGAAAAAAAAGGAAAACAAATTGTTAACTTTGATTATCAAAATGTAAATTCTCTTTGCTCGCGCCATCATTACGTCGACAGCTCGTGCTAGTTCTGTGTTTCAATCGAGTTATAGAAACACGATTTTTAACCAATCAGCGCGCATATTTTCTTAGGGCTGTTTTCTAAAATTACATGTATGAGATCAGATAATTTTATTGTAATTATCTGTAAAATGCTGATTTCACTGTTACCTTCTGAATGAATATATGGTTTTTATTTAGAACTAAGCAACGTAAAGGGAGACTACTTTGTAAAAAGCCTGTAAGGGTTTCTTTAGTCTTCCTCCCAAAGCAATTTTATATGTAGCACTATTCAATATGTACTTTTTTGATTATGGTAAATAAAATAAACTGTTCCAACATCAAAATAACGTGATCGTATGAGAATAAGATGTACGTCACCTCTTGATGATGCAGCAGTACAAAGTTCAATAACGCGTCACGGCTAATTTCACAATTGTCCTACTGTAGCATATATAAATCGATTAGCTACTACGATTTCTACTACTGTCGCTACAACCGTCGCTGGCTCGTGAATGTTGTTCTGGCAAATTTCTCTACTGAGAGCAGCGGGAAAAGGGTACGTTACTACCATCAGCAGCAATTATGTTCACACAGCTAGTGTACTGAATCGGTAGTTCGTTACTATAATGTACTAAGTCGGTATCAACGATTGAAATTTTGTGAGGTTTGCTTGGGCAATTTGATATTTGAATGTAAACAAAGAGAGGTCTCAGCTGAATTCTTCATTTTAGGCTTGCGTCTACAGAGTACACTGTGCAGATTTGAACAATACTGATATTAAAAGAGGATGGAGGTTTTGGAGCAGACGTCTTTGGAATTCCTCGCTCATCCTGCTGCCATCGCGTCGCTTGTACTCCTGGTAGCGTTGTTTCTCTACTGGTATGGAACGCGAGGCTTCGCAGCTCTCAAGATACTCAACGTCCCTGGTCCCAAACCTATTCCGTTCATCGGGAACTTTCTTGAAGCGAGGAAATATGATGGTCTGCATCTCATGCATCTCGACTACCTTAAGAAGTACGGGAAAGTTTATACCCTCTGTATGGGGGGCAAACCTTCGCTCGTCGTTGCAGATCCAGAGTTGTTGAAGCAGATAATGATCAAAGACTTTCCAAACTTTCGCAATCGCTACATAATTCAAAGGGAGGGTGTCTTCGACAAAGGGGTCTTAAATGCAAGGGACGAAACCTGGAAGCGAATCCGTAACACGCTGACGCCCACCTTTAGCGCCGGAAAGATGAAGCTGATGGTGCCATTGATTGAGAAGTCGTGTGACACGCTCATGGACAAACTTGGG
>Ga0126339_10002351_pt1 | contig 13479 bp, 5 predicted proteins | sample OrbTmetagenome_2_FD_92532 | JGI IMG/M metagenome (GOLD analysis project Ga0126339, IMG submission 92532) | Coral microbial communities from Petempiche,Puerto Morelos, Mexico - Orbicella T R C metagenome | ecosystem: Host-associated > Invertebrates > Cnidaria > Coral | place: Petempiche,Puerto... | reverse complement strand
GCTTTTATGTTGTGGCATCAATTTATCGATTGGTTTAAATTTGAAATTCCCTGCGCAACTCCGAAATGGCCAACATATATTTATGAAGCGGTGGATGGCCGTGTCTGTTCCTTTGTTCTCAGATGGAAGACGGATAGTCTCGCTTCGTGACCACACACATGGGAGGGCTCAGGCTCGGCAAAAACCCTGTTGGCGTGGCTACAGCAAAACAACACATACAAGGGTTTCCTGAAGCCCTGCATATTCCAGCACAACAAGAATGGGTGCACTGCTGAGTTCAGTAAAATTAAAAGCACCGTGATGTTGTACGTATTGGAGCCGTAACTGACGGCGGGGGCGTAATATGCCAGTAAATAGGTCGTGTAATTCGGCAGACGGCAGACGGTGTGAACAAAAGTCACCAAAATCAACAATTTGGTGATGTTCCTCCGCGCACGCAGTCTGGCAGCCTGAGAGACCTCCGTCGCCCTCCGCTGACGATTCCACAACGTGTAAATAACTTGGGAGTACAGCACATACATAACAATGACCGAGCTCGAGCCCAAGAAGAACATACACATGACGTAGGCTTTGGGAGAGACCCAGCTTGGCCAACGTTCCACGCAAAAATCGCTCTTTTCGTCATAATCAAACACGATCAGCGTTGGTAAATTCGCCGCAAACGCGGAAATCCAACAAAACGCTATAACGTCCTTGATATGTGAAGACGTAATCGGCGCTCTTCGGTTTTGAATCATGATAGAGGTGTAGCGTTCCACAGCAATGGCGATCAGGAGGAAACCCGATGTTGTGGAGCTTGTCCACAGGATTCCACTCCCGGTAATGAACTTGCAGAAGTAGTCTCCTGTGGTGTCTGTCGGATGCCGAAATGCGGGCTTGCTGAAGATCACGTGACGAGGAAGTATAAACAAACCAGTCAGACCGTCTGATATTGCTAAGTTGAAAATCAAGTTGTTCATAGGTATCGTCAGTGATTTGCTCCGATAAAGAACCACACAGACCAACACGTTGAAAGTCAGGCACACTATTTCTAAAATTGTGAACAGAGAAATGAGTGCTAAATCAGCACTGTCACTCATTGTGGTAGATAACTTCTGTAGCTTCTTGGTGCTGGGAAGATAACGCTCTGTTGTTTTACCCTGCAGGAAACAAATTAAAATTTATAGTCATTTGTATAAACTTTTTGCACACACTATAATTCAATGTATGCTTTGAGACGTGTTTACAACACGAAATGGCGAAATCAAGAAATGGTACAACGGGTAAAAGTCAATGTGGGATAGGAGTGTCTATAAGTTTAACCCTTCCTATCTTTGAGAGCTAACCACGGTCGAGTCAGCGATATTTAGGCCAACCGGATCGCTATTTGGGCTAACCGTAGTGCCATTTCGCCATTTCGTCTTCAGTTTAAACACGCCCTATATTTAGTTGTCTTTAGTTCTTAGTTTTATGAAAACGAAAGAAACGCTTATTCTAAACACATTTCAGGATCGAGGATTTGACACTACTGATTCCTTCAAAATGACGTCTCTAAATATTAATACAATAATTGAACAAAGAACTCGATCGGTGATCGCAGCCAGACGCTTGTACGTGATTCTGCCAACATAGAGCGAAAGATTTGAAACCATGAACTTCGTATTAGATCAGCTGTGCTTTGCTGTCAGTCGATAGAGCAACCGTCAATTATCTAATCCAGAGGTCGTGAGTTTGATTCTCGCTGAGATCAAAAGATGTTCTACGTTTTGTGGATCTCATCAAATAGAAGATGAATCTCACTTTCATGCGTATTGCACTAAACACTCTACTCTAAGAGATGAATTTTAAAGAAAAATAGAAAATATCGTTCCGAATTTTAAACAATTTATCTCCGTTACAAGCTATCCGCGAACTTCTGACTTAAACAAATCATTATACTAATATTTAATTAGCAACATTCATTTCAACGTGTTTTGATCTTACGCAATATTCCTCTTTGAGTAATCAATCCGTTGTAACTTGATTGCTATATCATAACCTTATTATATGTTCACGATAATCATTACTGTTTAGTTTTAGTTTACAAAAGCTTTTGCAACACTGTATGTATTTATTGTCATGCTAGTTGTTGATGTTGCTCAGGAGCTAACGCTCAAGTCCGCAGGGTTGTTCAGAAGGTGGACACCGCTATCTATCAGATCAGTAAATCACTATCCAGGGTATAGCGTAGTTTGTTTTGCTAACACGTATCCTCTGGATAGCGATTCAACTGAGGCTAGAATGTTATTCATGAGTTTAATTCACCACTTTTTACTCACACCCACAGAGTTGATTCCATTTTGTATCTACCTTTCCGTTTAAGAAATATACCTCTATAATATTGACAGATGACGTGATTACCGGGAAAACCAGAATTCGTGAAATTAATTTTTATCCGTACGAACACTAAGCTCTACTCCTTGAAAATTTTCGTGTCGTACCATTTTTCACCATATTATTATTTTTTACCATATTATGCGCAAATTGGGTGGCCTTGAAATTTGGAGAACAAATTATTTCTTCAAGGGGTTGCAGAAAGGAACCAAAGAATAGTGGGCATAACAAATTCAGGAAATGTTACAAAGCCGGCATAATCGGTTGATTAATTAAATTTTCTTCGAAATTATATTTCTGGATATTCCTCAGTTATATATTAAGTTACGTATGTCTTGAATTAATGAACTATTTTTTTTCGAGGGGTGGGGGGGGGGGGAGAAGAAATTTTTTAAATGAAAATATTGCTGCAAATGATTTTTTTTTTTCGTTTTTGCTCAAGTCACCCTTAAGGCTTAAAAGGTATACGGAAATATTGACCAAACTATTGACACAGACGTGTTTCTAAGTCAATCGGTTTTAGTCTTGTTTATTAAAATGTTTCCTAGAGTCGCACGAAAGTTTGTGGTATTTATTATACTGTCAGAAAAATTCAATTTATTCAAATTCCCTTCTCGATCTCGTGAAAGGAATGCTGAAGTTTGCGTCCTATTTACCGGTGGTAATTGTCTGTACCGAACATAATAAAACTTTATACAATTGTTTTGAATGAATGTTTAATGAAAAAAAAAATACTATTTACTTTTGACAAGAAATGGCACAAGACATTTCTAATGAGATGTCGGCTGAAAGAACTGACAGTTTTTCTGCAGTTTCATATTTATTACTAATATAAAAAACAAATTTTTCTCCTTCGTAATTTTCTTCAATGTCTGAACATTTGACATTGATCATACGTATCAATATAATTGGTCTTATGTCCAAATTGAGCTGGGCTTGTTGCTAATGTTTTTTCGACAATTTTTTTGCGCATAATTCTTGAATTTTCTTATTTATTTAAGACTCCGGTAAAAGCGACCATTATTTAACGTCTTCTCAGTCATTGAATAAATAAATCATTTTTGCAGAAATTTAAAGCTTAAAACAATCATCTCTTTGGAAACTGCGAGGATGATTGCAAACATAAACAAACTCGACGAAAATTTTCTTCCGATGTGAGTGGTCCATCTGCGAGACGAATCGAGAAAAAAAATGTTCGTATTTTTGGGACAATTTCATGTCGATTCTAGCCAATTTTCATTAATGGTCATCTTCCGCCGAGATAGAGGAAAATGTCGATTAAATGATAGTAGAATTCCGTTCCCTCTTGAAGCAATGTAAAATAAAGAAACACGTAAAAGGGATTAAATAAATCTAGGCTTTAGCTCGGCGCAAAAACACGATCCCTTTCAAAATTGCGGCAACTTTGATCACCAAGTTAAACACATATACACCTCTGACCTTCGAAGTATTATTTTCAAAGTTCTGCTTTTTCAAACGTAAATTCTAGAGCGCTTACAGAATCGTTGATAAACTGCACACAGTAGAAATTTCTAAAACAGAACGTCAACCAAATCAAGTAACTTATCCAAACAACCTTACATATGGTAATCTTTTGCTTCACGGTGGCTTGAAAATGAGACAGATATTTTAATTTCACTGTGTTAAAAATGCGAAAACACAAATCTTACTTTCAATTATCCGACTTAGCTAAAGACAGTGCTTATGAACTAAGCTTTGCTGTAAGGTTTTATGAAGCAATTTACTAATAAGATGCTGAACAATAGGGCTTGCCTTCAGTTAAAGATTGCCAGAGCAGGTGAAAAATGGACAGTCAAGAAAGCGACAGGTTCAAATTTCATTCCTGGTTTTCCCAAAAAGCAACTTGTAACCTTCACGTTAAGATACCGAATGATAAACAGTTCGAAGGTAACTACACTTTATATAATTGAAAACGAGACTTTCTTCATAAACTGCATGTTTTTTCCCTATTCAAAAATATTAGACTGAGCTAAAATACAAACAAAGTGCTTTTAGCGCCTTTTGCGCCTAACAAACAACGAAATCGCAATACCAGAGTAATTCTGTCTGTGAGAAAAATCTGGCTTCGTAAATGTATGACCAGCTTCGCCCCTTTCAGTACAAAATGTCCAAGCAAGGAAAAATCATCACACTTACCTTAAAAACGGTGAACTCTTTTAGATGGAAGCTTTAGATGAATACGTTCAAGCAGCACTCGCCAAAAATGGCACGCAAGAACATACAACGACAGATGGATACAATATTTGATCGACAGATTGTCAAACGATATAAAGAACCTCGCAGTATGACAACAGAAAGACGCCCAACCTCAATATCACAGATCTGATTAGCATTTATCACTCCGGCAGCTTATGGTAGCTCTATGAAAAATCGACGAAACCCTGTTAAAATCATAACAGCTTTTTTTACAAATACATACAATTGCTTGTTTGGCCTAAGCAATTCTCGTATCTTATTCAATTCGGCGGGTGGGTTCTTCATACAAAGTGTTTTGCTATATATTTTATGCCGAAAATTGGGATCGGTAATCAATGCTAACGACTTGTCCGAGCTCCCATTGTTATAAGCTAAGACTATTAAATTTACATAAAATAATTCTCAGCACGTTCCCTAACCGAGGTAACGCATATGTTCTGCTCGCGCGCACTGAGATGAAATCCGAAAACTCCCCTTGATGACGTAGCTCGACAGTTAATTCTGATTGGTTATCGGCTCTTGGTACAGCCAATCGGAGGCCAAAGAGTTAGATCATACATGCATTGAGTTGTGCATGCCAATCGAATTCAGACTTGCGCATAGTGGATGGAAGAAAAGTGTGGACAAATACACCTGTTTAGACTGTTCAACTGATCGAGATGAACTTAGCTTTTGAAGTTTTTGAACAGCTTACATGTAGAAACTCGGAGAAGTTTCTAGTATTCTTGCTGTACGTAATTCTAACTCGCTTAGTTCTTATATAAGATTATCTCTTTTTGATTTCGTATTTGTATCTTTTGACTTCGTGCTTTATTTTAACAATTTTAGATGATTAGTTTTTTTTTAAAGAAATATATGACTGAATTGAGGAAGTTACTTCAATGGGATTGGCTGAGAGCAGGTCGATTTATAGTTAATTCTTGATTTGCACTGCAATGCAAATTAACGCGCGTAGTTTTCTCAGTCATATAGCAAATGAGAAATCTTATGTAAGCTTAAGATATACAGCTACTTGTCAGTTTTGAAAATTCTTTCAAGTTGCACTCGCCTACTTTATTAAGGATCGCTCAATTTTGAGAGAATTTTGAAATATTCCTGGCAGTGTAAATCCTGCAGTGCACTCGCAAGGTTTATTTTAATTGAAGTATGTGATGGAACACGTTTTTCACAGTAATGACATCGAGTTGACACCTAGCTATCCTGTACGTGTTGTGACTAACACTAGTTACCCATTTACCTACCCATTGCGTGTCTTTCTTGTGACATGGGACACTTCTTAAAACTTAAAATTATTTGACGCACTCCATTTCAAAAGCATTTTTCCGGGTATTTGCTGGGTTTTCGCTTCCGCTAGGGCTGTTTCATTGCTTTTCATCACGTACCAAGAGTCTCGAGGTTTTCTTTTAACATGTAAAAGTGCGTCGAGATTTCTTCATTTCAACGGATTTAATTACGGTTGTGTTAATAGTAGTCCCTTGCTCCGACACTGTTGTATTCAATCATTTATCGCCTGAATGCAGAGAAAGGAAATTTCCAGAACAAAAATTCCCGCCTTCTGTGATGGTGGTGTTCACGGCTCTATTCACACATGTTCGATTTTGTGTTGACATAAGAATTATGACCGGTTAGTCGTGTAGATATGATGTAGAGTATATAATCCCTGGAGTGAGAAATACATGGAGTGATAAATATATATTTGTCAGTAGCTCTTCCTGCTAGTAGCTCTTCCTGCAGCCGTCCGCTTTACAATGGGAAGACAAATGGGAGTGGACATCACGAATTTGGAAGTTTGTACATGTAAAGACACTGTTGATCACTGATGCAGACAGATTTCCACGATTTCGAAAATGTCCGTTGAATTGGATGACCGGGGTAAAGTGTAAATGCGATGAGAGACATTATTTTTTTTTGAAAATTTTTTCAGTGGGTTTCGTTTCAGCATTATGATAAATGTGTAGGAAAATTGTAAATTAATTCTGTCAGCAAATCCTTGCAAGCACGTCCGCCAGAAATTAAACAAGCTGCTTTTCGATCATGTTTGCGCCTCTTCAAAATCGCAAAAATCTGGCTGCGAACTCCGTTTCTAGAAAAGGTCACCAAGTTTAATTATAAAATCTTAAGGAAATTTAACTTACTCACCGCCAAATTCAAATTTAGGCTGCGTCTACGGCCAGAAAAACCAAAAATAGCAGTTATTTCAATTGTAGCGCGAAATAATGTTTTAAACTCAAACCAAACGCGTTTTAAACAGGCTTAAAAGACTTTATCCTTATCATCTTATTTCGGGTCGAGAAAAAAAAAAAAAAGAAAAACTGTGTTTTTTAGCATCTGGTTCTTTCATATAATTATTTGGTAATAATAATTTCCGCAAATAGAACGGAAGGACATAGATCTTCATCAGCAATTAAGAAAATAGTGAACAATTTCGGGACCGTATTGCAAAAATTAATCTCTCGCGTATATAAGCAAGGTGCAGTGAATTTGCGAAAATCGAACAGTTTAAGAAACTTGTCATGCCTCAATCAAAATTTGAATTTAAATTTAAGTCACTAGAATGCTTTGCTCAATACTCAGTTTTGAGCAAAGCTGCGGGAACCCACTGGATAAAATTAAATGAATGCCATCCTTTTATTAGAAGTTTTGGCATTACTAAAAGAACAAACTATCATGGTTGTTTTTTTAGCAGTATAGCTTTATTAAGCGTCGTCTCTTATGGCTATACAGTCGTTCCCGAATCAGATTGAATCGGGTCTTTCTCATACGTTGTCAACTTAATGTGCACCCCAAGACTACTTAGCGTGACATTTTCTGTCAGTTGTTTATTATTTCCTTTGACCACAAAAATCCATCCGTTCCTAGGCGATATTTGCACTAGGCAGGGTAAATAACTGTGTCGATAAGATGTTTTCACAAAACTCATTCAAATGAATAATATTTATCTTTCCGAACAACTAAAACCGTAATGACTAGCTTAATTTACATCGGTTTCTCGTTGGCGGGCCATACGCATTTGAGATACTGATCTTAGCACCAACATGTACAAATATTTAGCCGTATTTCGCCGTCTGCTTACAAAGCAACAAAGGTGAATATTAATAAAATTTCTCTTTTTTTCTTGGCTCTGAAATGCGGACACACGCGTGTTTAAATAAATAAATATATATTTATATAGCGCCATTTTCCACTAATTGTCCATGGCGCTTTACAATACTTTAAAATTAAAATCCTAAGTTTAAAATCCTAAAATTAAAATCCTAATCCTTTAAAAACAAACTTCATTGTAAGAGTCATGAAAGTGGTTCGAGCAATCCGTTCAAAACTATGTACATTCTTAGGTTAAAAATTCCCTTTCTGTAATCCAGTATTTCAGGCGTGAATTACAATTTCTCCTCACAGATTGTTATACATTTCTTCGAATGCTTGTAATGAGAATACAGTGGTGTATCAATTGCAAGAAGATGAAAAACTGCCCGCCGAGGCAGACAAGCTGACCGGCAAAATACTGGGCTAGCCCATGTCAAACTAGCATGAAATTCCAGCGAGAGAACCACTAAACTTTTAGTATTTTAATGCTACAGAAACCAGAATTACTAGTGGTGATGGTGGAACAACAAACCTCGAAAGGGGTGCCGAATACCATGTGTCTCGCAAAATTTTCGTCGAATTTCACGGGTCTCGTAGTCTCGATTTTTTCACAAAGCGGTTTCGCAGTCTCGAGTTTTTTTTCATCAAGGCTAAAGTTCCAATTTGTTTGCTTTTTTGCTATAAGCTTGAATGAAGTCTGAACGACTTAGAACCTGAACGTCTTGAGCTCGCATTTAAAATACTTTGAAGTCTCGGTCTCGCAATTGAAGGAGTTAAAATGTCTTGGGTTCGCAAAGAAAAATGCTTGTCTCGCCTTTTCTCACAGTCTCGCATTTACTAGTCACCACCCCTCTCGAAAAATACATTTTGCTTGTTAATTAACACTTCCTGTTTAAATCCTATTTGTGAAAATTTGCTAAAATGTCAGGAAATTGTCTGTTTGTTGATGAGTCTTTTGTTCCGCTTGCCCGCCTACTCGCAATTGGCAAGTAGATATTAGTTTGTGAGGAACAAATATCATTTACGTATGTTGGTTATTACGACTAGCGAATGTTACTCTTGACAGCTTCTTCAAAGCCTCTCCAAACATTGAGCTCAAACGGTCACGTTCGTTTGTTTTTCTGGTTTTGTCTCGCGGTTTTGTCATTGTACTTTTTGGAAGATTTTCAGAGCCATTTGGTAATAAACGTTGCCTGAGTCCTTGCGTAAGATGCTGGTGAAGTGTCCTCCATTTCCACGTGGGGCACCACCATGTTTTCCGTCTTTTTGCAGGGGACCAACTTCCAAAACTCTATACGAAACGAACGATTCATGTAGCCATATATGAAGGGGTTACAAGCGGAGTTTAGAACCACCAGATATGACACAACAAGTGTACCTTCAGGTGAAATGTGGAGTAGATTTCCACGGCTTAGAAATCCGATCACATAAGCTGGAATCCAGCAAATAGCGTAGGTTGAAACAAGCAGAAATAAAGTTTTAGTGACTCGAATTTCCTCCACGCTCGCTCCGTTTGTAAGACATTGCGCGTGAGGATTCGCAGCTCTTTGAAGTGTAGATACACATTGAATGTTATGCTGACGTACGGCCCGCGAAACTTTAAAGTAACATACGATTATCGTGGCTGTGCAAGGGATTAAAATAAGACCTGTGTCAAGAGATAGAAATATCATCGTAAAGTTTGGTTTGTGGAACTTTAAAACGCACGCCGCGTAACCGCTATGAAACGCGAACTCCGCCCAGCCAACGAACACGGGAAACGCGACAATCATTGCCATTAGCGTCCACAACGTTATCAGAAAAGCGATCGAGCGTTTTCTTGTAAAAATCTTCAAATAAAGCGACGGTTTTACGACCCTACAGAATCTATTCACCGCCATAAAAGCCATGGTTAGCAGAGAGACGAGCGATAAAACATACGTGAAAAATCCCTGGATAACACAACCGGCTGACCCATAACGCCAATGTCCTGAAATAAGAGCTGATATTGTCAGCGGACCGGCGATACATGAACGAGCCAAGTCTGCCACAGCTAAAGCTGTTACCCACAAATTCGTAGTCGTTCTGAGGCTGGGATTTCGCGCCGTTGCCAGACAAATGAAAGCGTTTCCTCCGATAGCTGTGATGTCAATAAGCAGCAGTGAAGTGGATTGCAACACTACCAGTTCAGCGCTTCGCGTAGGAAGCTCCATAGTTCTGTGAAAAACCGGGAAAAACCTTCAGTTGCGCGGTATTGAAACAGGTGGATTTCAAGAGACCGCAAAATTGGAAGCCAGAAAATTGCACGAGATATAGTTTCCTTTTCTTGGCTGACCGTCGCGGAAAAAAATTGAGTAAGGTCTTTCAGTGATCGACGGAGTTGTAATAAAACTGCGAGATGTCTCGATTGCCAAAAATGGTTAATCACCAGCACAACCAGAAATGAATTGTGCAGCTGACCTAATTGGCTTGTGTACCCAGTGAAAATATGAAATGCTACCCAATGACTTAGCGCTAGCTTGGTTTACTAGTAACACGTAAAAATGAGAAGATCTGTAGCCGGCGACTGATGGAATATTCTTAGAATTTCCAATTTCATTTAGCTGTCATTTGAGTTGTATCCCCTGTAAATGGAAAAAAATTAATATAGCCTCGATGGATCTTTTACGCCTCAATTCGTGAAAATACAGAGCGATAAGAACATGCGGTTTTTTTTTTCTGTCAATCAACTCGGGCTAGCGTGGTTGTCTCTTGTTTGTCAAACATAGAGCTTTGTTATTAATATTTATAATTATTTCAATTCGATTACGGTATCTCTCCATTTAAACACTTTAATACTCTTCAGTTGAAAAAATCGCAGATAGCGATAAAGAGCGAAAAGAAATAGCGGTCTTTTATAACGTATCAACGATCGTTTCTCCAAATACAGAGAGGAAAAGAAATGCATTGGGTTTAAATTTAATTTGCAATGTCATAGTTATTTGACAGGTTTAGTTCTGACATATGTTCCGATTGCACAAACCCTAAGCAACTCCCCAGTGTTAAATAGCAACTGCTAAAAGAGGAAATTGGGTTTTAGAAGTTAGATTGGGTAGATGATCTGTCTGAAGCCCAGTGACAGCTTTTGGAAATCAGAAAAATTCAGAAAAAGATTGCTTGTCAAATATATATATAACCTCTTAAATTAAAATAAGCCACGTGTTTATAATGCTAGGCGATGTCAAACTAGACAAGTTCAATATCAGTTTTCTAGAATCTATAAACCTAAGATAAACTTCCTGCTCTCGTCTTTTATGTTTTATATCTGCAAGTAATTCCTCTGACAACTTACTTCGTCGAGCCAAGCGAAACCAAAAAGCGAGAGAGGATGTTATTAATACGTTTCTTTCCTTTTTCCTCTTCTTGCCCATCAAAACTATCTATTAATGCATATGATCGTTGCTTGCGAAAAACGCTTCATTTTGTTTCACCGAAACGTTTTGTTGTTAATTGCAAGTTGCATTGCAAAACATGAAATTGAACGATATTTAACTGGACTGGCTCACTCCAGTCAGTCAAAGAACAACAGGTCACGTTCAGGACGTGTAAAGACTGTAAACTTCAGGGTAACAGTAGAAAAGAAACTTCACCGCTGATGTTGCGATTTCATGACGAATGACAAAGGGACCAAATATAGACACAATTAAGCAATTGGAGTCAGGTTTCCTCGGTCGCTTTTTATTTCACGCGAGAGACAAACCTCTTGCATCTCGATAAAGAGGAATTTACGCAACGTAACTTAACGCTGTATGGTCAAATACGGTTGCAATGAAACTCCTTACAGTCACAGAAATTTTCCTCTCCTAACCGTGACCGTGTTACGAAGATCAACAATACTGTTCGCCTCGCATTAATTTCCATGTGTTTTTATATTCCCTTTCCCATCCCCTGAAAATCAACTAACGGGTAAATTTGAATGGTTTTCAACATTACAAGGACATTAAGTGGTGTTAAATTATATGAATATTAACGCGTCATTTTAATATTCTGCTGTCGTTTAAATCATTTTGACGAAGGTTGTTGATCAGTTTTAAACGAGTGATTCTATACTTTTGAAAAAAAAAAATAATAATAAAAAAATAAAACTAGAGTTGAACACGTTTGTCTTGACAAGTGTCCTTGACAATTGTAATTTTATTTGCAATAATAGCAGTACAGCTGTGTCCTACATAACACTCGGAAATCCATTTGTGTATATTAAAGTGCTGAAAGAATAATTTAAAACTCCCGGAGTTACAGTGCCCAATGAACTCTTCTTTGAAATTGTGCAAGTAATAAATTTATTTCACCTTTTAGACAAAAATTGAGCCCGTTTTAAGGCCTTAAGATCTGGTTTCCATATAGACCAGAAATTGAAATCTACGTGCATACCTTGTCGAAAATTTCGCGACAATGTAGTTTACCAAGAGTAGATAAAGAGTAAGAGAGTTCATCGCCCATACGGGCCTTATTTTCCCTCTAACCCCTCTAAAGTTGTTTTTAGATACGGCACCCAGTTCCTCCGTGGATAATTCTACCACGCGCGTTGCGTGGAAGTTTCGTCGACGATAAAAATGCGTGTAAAGCCACGCGCAAACTTCGCGCCACAGGATTGGCTGTTTTTAGTCCTTCCTGGGATGTGCGAAACCGGAAGTGATCTAAAAATGCCTTGAGAGAGATAGCCTTGGGAATAAGGTCTACATGGGGGACCCCTCTTACCATTTATCCCCTCTTGAACGATTTGTTCATACCATTTTACGCTAAAATTTTATATTTACTTCAGTGACGTAACTGACCTGAGATTTAACAATAAACACTTAATGACTGACCCCAAGGGAAACAGTGAGTTGTGTTTCCCCGAGACCCTCAATGTCGCCGAGGGGAACATTGAGGGTTGAGGGAAAACAAAACTCACTGTTTCCCGCGGGCCAGTCAAAATAAGTGTTTTGTTATGTCTCTCAACACAAAAATAGAAAAAAAAAAAACCCTGCGGGGCCGGGTTGTTCAAATCCCGATTAAGCTAACCCAGGATTAGCGAGAATTTTGATTTGAGTTTTGCAACTTGCCGGTGCTGTTTTCTGTTTATATTGTTTGCCCTTCAGTTTTGAGTTTAAATAATATCAAACTCCACAAAATATAAGAAGTGAAAAACATTTTTATGTAAGAAAAAATTAATACTTCGGTTAACTTTTAATCCTGGTTTAGCGCTAACCTGCTTTCGAACAACCGGGCCCAGAGTTTTGATCCACGACACATGACACGTTCTCTTCCAATCGGAAAATAACAATTATTTTTGAAACATTCAGTCAGTATTCATGGCGAGTTTTTAGTGCTCCATACATTTGTCCGTATGAAAAAATCCCTCAAAGTCCGCCGCGAAAAGATTAAATACAAATGCATGGAAACAACATGCAATTAAAAGTTGGTATAAATACTGCGAAATTATCATTTTGAAAAATAAAATCTCGTTCCACAGAATATATAAATTCTAAAATGAACGAACAGGACAATCTAAAAACAGGTATTTTGCCACGCGTTTAAGATCTAAAGGCAAATTTTTATGTGGAAATTCTTTTTTGCTCGTGTAGACGAGGAAAATTGGCCAATTTCTATGTGACGAATTTATGTGCTGAAAAGCTAGCGTGTTAGCTTTTATGTGACATAAAAGTTGTCACATACGAAAAATTGCCCGTGTAGACGAATCGTCACATAAAATGTGGCAAACATGTTCGTAGGCGCCATAATTTTTTGGGTAGGGGGGGGGGGGGGGGGGGGGGGGGGGGGGGGGGGGGGGGGGAACGTTACATCCTTTAACAAGGCAAGGCACTG
>Ga0126339_10002349_pt1 | contig 13479 bp, 7 predicted proteins | sample OrbTmetagenome_2_FD_92532 | JGI IMG/M metagenome (GOLD analysis project Ga0126339, IMG submission 92532) | Coral microbial communities from Petempiche,Puerto Morelos, Mexico - Orbicella T R C metagenome | ecosystem: Host-associated > Invertebrates > Cnidaria > Coral | place: Petempiche,Puerto... | reverse complement strand
GCGACAGCGCTGGTAAACGGTAACGACCTTCTTGGTCCGGTAAGAACATTTGAACAATATTTAGTCTACATGAAATGATTATCATTAAGAATATTTTGTGTGAAATGGCCTTACATTTACTGACAGAAGTCTATCTCTGAGAATTAAAATTCTAACTGTCATCTCCCTTTTGAGAAATTTTCCTTCGTTCAAGTTAAAACTTTCCGTTAAAAGCGATTTTCATTTTTAAGTAAAGTCGTGCTTACGTACTTTTTGCGGTCGGGAGTTAAATCGGGAGCTATGTTTTGCGTGTATTGCTTTTCGCTTTTCCGAAAAATAATTAACAAAAGAACATTTGTTTCTGTGATTTTACCTTTTCGGTTATCTTCACACTCTGATCTGAGAACTCTTTTTTCACAATATTCACGCAAGTTACAAGAACTCTTAAATTGTCTTCGTATTTTTCTTGTACAATGATGGAAATTTTCACAACTGAACTACACAGAACGATAAGGAAATGGATGTTGAAGGGTATTTGCCTCTGGACGTTACCAGAAACAAGTTTAAAATGCGGGGAAAAAACCAAGATTTTGAACTCGCAAGTATTCGTAATAGATACGATTCACAGACGGCTTCTGCGCAAATCTGATTGGCTAACTATCTTAAATACGTACACTTTAGAATAGTCAAAAGTCGAAACCGGTGCTGACCCAGCAGAAGAGTCCAGGCCTCTGGAGACTACAATGTTCTTACTAATATTTGTGGAGCTAGATTTAACCAATAAAAACAAACTTGCCTTTTTCACAACAAACAAGCCAGTAGGGATTTTTGTCATGTCCACTATCCCGCCCTTGGCACTGATTATTTTCCCGCGCTTGCAGGAGTCGGTTGTTTTCTCGCGCTTGTAGTCTTCTGTTTTCCTGCGGTTGGAGTCGGTGGTTTTCCTGCGCTTGGAGTTTGTTGTTTTCCCGCGCTTAAAGTCGGTGGTTATCCCGCGCTTGGATTCGGTTGCAAAGTTATTCGATGAATTCTATTTGGTTAATTATGCCATTGGAGCGCCTTTTGATTGGCTGTGCTATTACTTTCGTTGTTTGTGTGCAAAACTAATTCGTGTGACTTTTTTTTATTCAAGCCCATACATTGGGTTACATTCTAATCAGTTCGTGATAACTCTTGTCAATCTCATAATAGGTCGTGGGTAATTTTTGCATGGATTTAGCCATCAAGAAGGCAAAGGAGCATGGGATTGGCTGGGTAGCCTGTAAAGGTCAGTAGGGTCAGATCAAATGTTGCGCTATCGTCGTATCGACCGCAACTGCATTATGTTCCACCAAGAGAAAATGAAGGGTAAAAAAATTATTCAAAAAGTTATTAAGTTGAGTTATTTTTAGACATTGCGTGGATGTTTTCGTGGAGGATGAAAGAGCTTGTAGAGCCGGTCGGGCTCTCCATGGCAGAAAAATCCGTATCACAGGATAGGCTTTTTCTAGACCCCCTGGGATTTCGGAACATGGAAATGTTCTAAAAATAAATCGGGGGTATTACCTTGGGAACAAGGCCTTCACTCTTCATCCTCTCTCGGTTTTCACTCCAACGCGACTGCAGCTGCGCAGTTGAGTTTAACGTTGCATCCCATCCTGTTGTGATTCAGTTCAACTAAACTCGACATTTGCCAATTCAGTCGTACTTGTATTTCACTTCTGTCCTTCTTACTCTTCAAGAACCACGAGCTTTTTTCGGATTCATGAAAAATGAACCAAATAAGCAGGTCAGTACACATGTATTGAGCTCGACTCCAGTGTAACTTGACGTTTGAATGATCGTCGTGCCAAAGTCGGGTAACACGACTGAGCTTTTCGAGCTACCCGACTCTCACCGACGTTGATTCAATTAAAAGTCGAACTACGCCCGCGCTAAAGTCGAACCTGAATTCATCAATTGAGTTCGACACGACGATAGTGCAACGTTTGAAGCGGGTTTATGCTCATTTTTAACTGTCTTTTGACACATAAAAGTAATCGGGTTTCTTTAACGTTATAGCCGCCTCAACGTGCCTAGCTGGTTGTTTTCAAATTTTGTTTTGTTTTTTACCTCGACCAGGTTCAACCCATTTTGGCATAGCAGGTTGGTATAGCGCCCGAGCCCTTCAACAAGGAATGATAGTAAGTAAACACACACAAAAAAACATTTTGGTTTTCTCTCGAAATCAGGAGTGGTTACGTGGCGACACGCTTTAGACATAGTAATTGGTACAAGGCATGGGTGTGGCACTCACCTCTCTTATTGTCCTAACCCCTCCTCGCTCAAACTGGCCCGCCCTTTATGCGTTCCCATTAGTGTATAAACAATCGTCGGAGCTGATATTGTGTTAGAGTTGTAAAATGTCAAGAAAATCAGTAAGAGTTGTTGGATTTCTATTCTTGCTTTTTAGGGAATGAGTATGACCAATACATCTCCAGTAGTGGTGCCAACCAGAGCCGCTAAGGTAACTCCGGAGCTTCGAGTTTAAGCTTTCCTCTTACAGTCGTTTAGAGCGATTGCGACAGGGCAGTTTGGAAAATGTAATTCAGTGACTTGCTAGGAGCTGCCCTTGCTTGCTTCCTGCTGGCATCATTTCATGTCAGGTGGACCAAAACATCAACAAGGACCTAGCCTGTTCCAGGCGTTTGGTTAGTAGTGTGGAACCAGAGCAAAGGACAAGCGGAGAAAAGGCGAGAAGTTTGGAGCTAGAAAGGGCTCGCCCGCTTTCTTAACTAGATTTCCAACGTTCTCGCTCTCACTTTGTTCCCATTTCGCTCGCCTCCCCAAACCGAGAGCCTGAAGCAGACCAACAAGGAACATGGTGTTAAATGCTGATCAGTCTCACTTCCTTACTAGACAGAACTCAAAGTTATTACTCAAAGAAACCTAGCTAAACCTCGAGCTCGCTTCTTATTGCAAGGCTGCTATCAGCTGTAAAACACATATCCAAATTACCCTACGGTTACAGAAGATTCTGTCGTTTCAAAATTTACGATTTTACCAAAAACTGGTCTGTTATAAAATGATGACGTTAATTAACAAAACCGCAAGTCTTATGGAGTCATTCATAACAGTACAAGTGAATCAATGTGTTTAAATTCTCTGTCTTTAAGCCGTCCATAGGAACAAATGCCCTCTCAGTAGCCGCTCCAGGGAGGGCAGGGGACAGCTTTCTACTGGATATGGCCACGTCAGCAGTGGCATTTGGAAAGGTGTGTTATTATAATCATAAAGAGTTAATCAGGCTGTTTACTGTGAACAAAACCACTTTCGATCACCACTTCTCTTCGCTGAAAAGTTTTTTTACTTACTTTGTGTTTTGAACGGTGTGCACATGAAACTAAACAAATTGTTATCACTTTATTTTCTCCTCAGGTAGAAATGTGCCGCAGGAAAGAAACTGAAATGCCACAAGGCTGGGGCGTGAACTCAAAAGGACAGGTGAGAGATCACGTGATGACGCGTCAGGAAATGTGTTAGCTGATCTCGTTCTCAGATCCTTGGCTGTCTTAAGGGGTGGCGATCGAAATACTTCTTGTCGTGGTTCAAATTGTTAGGAGATCCGGCTTTTCTTGGATGAGATATAACTTCACGGGATTACGAACAGGCTGAATATTTGTGTTTTATTTTACGCAATACCCCTTGCACTATAACCTGAGGTTAGCCCAGTTATAGTTTCTCCACGTACTGCGTAACTGACGAAAAACCAACATAGATATGCTTTCAGTTCGTCACGCAATCTTCAATCTTCGTCCAGAAATAAAGATCGCGTGACGAGTTGAAAGAACTGCCGTGTACTATGTCTAGGAAAGTAAGCTATGAGAGGAGAGTTACCTCTCATATCGAGCTACCAAGGGCGAGAGAACTTTTCATACAATGCTTTATAAATAGCAATGGAGGGAGAAATCACAAAGTCTGCTTTTGTGTATTGTCGTGTTGGGTTTCGCGTTGCCTTTAGTGTCGCGTTGAATTCCAAACAGGAGACTGGGCTCACCTAAAACGAGTAGAGGCATGAAGAGAAGGCACGAAACCGAATGGGTCAAAATATGGGCCATAATCATCTCCAGAGCCTCAGTTTCAAGTAACGACATTTAAAACGAGTAACACTGGGGACGAGAATGATGTTTGGCCCGGTCAGTAAGGACAACGTTTTTATAAAAACACTTGGTGATAGGTGGCGCGGGAGAGAGGCACTACCCTGCTACCAGAGACAACTCTTCTGGATATAAACAGGTCTGTGAGGCAAGTGGAAGCAGTTAATTGACTTGAGAAAAAAAATATAAACGCTCTCTTTTGTTAGGAAACTGTTGTTCCTGAGGAGGTTATTCAAGGCGGAGGTTTGATGCCGTTGGGTGGAAAAGAGCTTACAGGTAATCTATTGAATACAATTATCGTAAGCGATTCTTTGCTGTAATAGTAAGCGTAGGCTCGTGCGTGAGTGGGTGGGCGCGTGCGTGCGTGTGTGAACGCGTGCGTGGGGGAGCAGAAAATTGGGTGAGTAATAAATGAGGAGTAATTACATAAAATGTCTTAATCACTTCCGAAGGAAGGTATATTGTACATCCACTTAGCTGAGCACAAAAAATGCTCCAAAAGCCCGAAGTCTCGAAAATAACTTAGCAAAAAGGATCTAGGAATGATAAATAAAGTTCCCAAATAAGTATGTTAGCATGTGTGTAGTTTAGGTTGTGACTTAGTCCTTTTAACATGTGTAATGTCAAACGGGATTGTACATTTTTTTCAACGTAACAAGAATCCAAAAAATGATTTCTTCTGGCCATGAAGGAAAAAATGCCTCTACACTCCATTACTTCTGACCAAGACATGTTTTTTCGCCTTGTCATTATTCGCGTTTCTCTCAGCTTATGTGATCTAGTCTTCTGAATATCAGATCAGTGCTCCTCTCTTCCTGTCACGTAACACAGCATTCCTGTCAAACACCTGATCCTCTCTTCCGTGACCGTAGCGTTGCGTGACAGATAGAGACAGGAGCCTATCACTAGCTAGGAGCGTGCAACCACCCCATATTCCTGTCACGGCGTTTTCACAGACCGATCTATTTTTAGTTTGAATTTACCGCGAATTCAGACCTCCACAGGAACCCCAGTGACCAATTACAAGCACGGACTAATTTTTTTAAAACTGTCTGACGTTATCATTTCACCGGAAGATTAAAAAGAGAGGCCGCCATTTTTTACCCTACCGATGCGCACTCATGTAGACCGGAACTGACCTATTTCGCGGGAAAAGAAGCCTAAAAATAGACCGGTCTGTAAAAATGCCGTGACATAGGCTTGGCATGGGAGTTGCACGCTCCCAGTGGTGGGCTCCTGATAGAGATGAGTTTTTATTTGTCAGGTGGTTACAAGGGTTATGGATTAGCCATGATGGTCGATGTATTCTGTGGAGTGTTGTCGGGATCTGCATTTGGAACCAACATAAGGGACTGGCAAGGAGACGACCACAAAATTGCAAACTTGGTAACAAAATGATTTGTGTTTAGGAATTCTTTCCTCGTTATGATGATATATGAACTGAGCAAAACTGAAGTTCAAAACCTCTCTCCTCCGCAGAGGTTCAAAAAGTTTCGTTATAGAAAGCCGCTGTGCGAGGTGAGTGGAGGCTGAAGTCGAATTGATCGATCTGCGCCTGCACTCATGTCGTTCAGCGAATTCTCCCCACCCGAAAAGAAAACCTTTGAGCCCCTCCTCGCCTCTTTAACGTTGTAATTTACGCTATTTTTGTAGCAAACTTGCGTGTTCAGAATGCAACGCCATGGTTTTTACCATCAAGGTATCTTGTGCAGTTGCAAGAGAAGAAACCTAATACTAATATACAGGCTTCATACCACGACAATAGATCAATCAGACATTCCTTCAGAGATGAATGCATTCGCTGGCAACGTCTTTATCGCCATAGACTGCTTACAGCCGTCTTTTTTCTCGTCTTTTTACTCGATTGTTGAACGCGTGGATAGAATCGCGAGAGAACTGGACCCCCGCGTGCTTCGCGCTCGCTTCGCTCGCTTTTACTTTCGCATGCGTAAATAGAGAGGCTGTGAACAGTGTATCATCGTCAGTGTGTGTGGCGTGTTTGTGGCCTCAAGCTATCTCGACTTGACTACGTACCACTACGTCGTATCCATCGAAGCTGTGTCGAATCGTCACGATCCGTCAAAATTTTCAACAGGCCCTCTCTAAAGTTGACTTTCGGTTACTCGAATTCACTTCCGTTTTGAATATCACGACCTGACTTCCGGTAAGACGGGCGGGGTGGATGAAGAGTCGAACCAACCCAAGTCGAGTGTACTGGACATGAGTGTTGACGTCACTATAAAAGTGTTTGTCCGTTTTAGAATAGTATCTTGTATGAGTAAGATATCGTTTAAGACTCGCCCAGATTGTACTCCTAATAAGGGTTTAATCCAAATCTTCTGACGAGGCCTCCCCTTCAACATAAGCACAGCTCTTATCAGGCAATCAACGCTGTAGTTATTTGATTTTTTTTCCTCAGGGGCACTGTTTCGTAGCTGTTAATCCTAATGTGTTTGCAGACGGATTTGAGGACCGTATGCAGGCTCTAATGGATCAATACAGAAATTTACAGCCGGTATGTACTACAGCAACAAATCAAAATATTAACAAACAAACAGACAAACAAACAAAAGCGGGGATAGTGGGGTGGGAGTGGAACTAAATCTGTGACATTTAACGGTCATCTTTGTTCTCCAGGCAGACGGTGAGACTGCAGTACTTGTAGCTGGCGATCCCGAGAGAGAACACATGCGCAAAGTTCGTCAAGATGGCGGCATTCGTTATCACGTGAACTTGTTGCAGGCCATGGTTAGTATTCATAAGCGATTAAGCGCGCGAAAACATGTAACCGGTACCAAGCGCGGGAAAACTTGTAAGGTGGAACGCGGGAAAACGCGCTTAATAATTTGTTTGGTTTTGCTCTTTAGTTGTTTACAAACACAGCTATCTGCTCTGATTGGTCACATCACTTCATGAGTGGTAACAGTGATGTTTCAACCAAAGATACTAGAGACTAACAAACGTAAAACCAAGGCAAACATTTACTGAATTAGTTAAACACTTAGGTAGTTAGGTTTAAAACACTTAATTACTTTCGGCAACCACTTGAACACCTTTCTTACAGTAATACACAGTGATTACTAAATTAATGTACGATGGTTATGTTGTTTGTAGGATGATATTGCTGACAGATTGGGAGTGGCACATTTACCAACACTGTGAAGACCTTACTTATTTCTGACTTACTCTTTAACCTTAGGGTATTATAATAGTTCTCAGAAGCATAAAATAGAGATATGTGTACTTAACAATTATTCCCCTAGCGCGCGTTGGATATATAAACAATAGTCTCAATTTGGCGCGGAAATATGTTCGGATATTTGTGCGAGGACATTATCTGTTCCGAGAAGCGAACAGTTTGCCGAGAGCATACCTCGAGGAAAACTGTGAGCTTTGAGGAACAGATAATGTCAAAGGACAAAAATTCGAGCATATTTTCGCGCCAAATGGAGGCTATTGTGTTTACTGATCCTTCAAATATTTTTCGTAACACGCGCGGTTTTGAAAATCGGGGAACATCCTCGGATATTCCCCAGTTTTAGCTGGGGAATATTCGGTCGCGTGACGCGTTTAGATCAATCGCGCGCGAACGAAAATATTTGATGGATTATAAGAGATGATAGATAGCCAACCATGCGAGTAGCTCCGAGTTGGCTATAATCATCTCATATCCAACAAGCGCGAGTGCAATAATCGTCGGATTAAAAACGCCCCCAAGATATAGAAAACTAAAGTAAAATAAAGGCGCCCCAAAAAATACGCTTACGCTCACCATATATTATTTGTACAGCATGGTAAAATTGCTCATATACTATGATGGCTTAGCCAATTAAAAATCTTGAATTTCATTATCCAATGATCTAGTTGAAATAAATAGATAAATAGATAGACAAAATAAAGTCTCAAATGAATATATAGATCTATAAACGTCAATTAATCCCGTTTTTAAAGTGTTAGCTTCAAGCGCAGTCTAATTTGGTAAAGCACACTGCTATTGAGGACGTCAGCTTCATCTAGTGAATAAGAGAAAATAAGTCAAACCATTAATAGTCCTTGTGCATGTTTATGTCAGACCAGCTAATTTGAACCCCAAGCCAACCTCGATTCCATGCAGAATCTCTCCTGAGATCGAGGTCACCACCAAGCCTCGCTTTAGAAGTGCATATTTTGTGTATTTTGTCATAGACCTTTTCGGCGATACGGCGGTCATTTTGACTTCTAATTGTTTCAAATAGCTATTATGGGGTGCAAAGGGGGCAAATACAACCCTCTGAGCATCCCATAATAGCCATTTAAAATAATTGCATTCAAAATAGCCGCCATATCGCCAAAGAGATCCATTCCTAAACATCAAAAATGGAAAGATATAACACGTGAAAGTAGAATTTTATGTTAACGAGGCTTGGGGTGTGTTCTAAGTCACAGACGTATTATTTAGTCATAACCTGAACTCTGTATCAAAGTTTCCCTATTTATGTTTTATGTGACAATAAAAGTATTTAGGTGCCTCTTAAAATCTTAGCTTTAAAGACGATTTCCGATCCGTACTGCGCACTCTCAGCACCCTAATGTTTAAAGCATAAAAAACTCACTCGATAGAATGCGAAGAAATGTTATTCGTTACGTACCACATAGCTTATCTTTGAGGCCTTTCAAATTCTTTTCCAACTGTTTCATTGATTTTTACAGCTGCAAAGTTGTTTCATCAAATGATACGAGAAGGAACGAAACAAAGTTTCGCGTCGCTTCGCGTCCATAATGGCGGTTGGCATGAAACTTTGAATTTATTTGACGTCATTCATGAAACATAACAATAAACATAAACAAACTCTTGAAAGTGCGCAGTACGGACTGGAAATCATCTTTAGTCTCGGCTTCAAATCCATTTGTCTTGTTGAAAATGCCATTAATGTGATATTTTGCCCTCATGTTCTAACCTTCTCTTCGGAATTTGTATTTTTTTCTTCTGACACGTTATTTTAGGTTAACCATTCACTTTTCATTTACGTCCAAATAAATTACGCATGCTCTGTTCCTTGTTTGCTTCTCCTACCCAGAATCCGCGCAAACAGTCCGCGCTCCCTTGACCAGCGATCGGGAAAGGCGCTGGATATTGCCAGAAAGACATTTTAGATATTTCCCGTTGTCTGCCTACAAAAGCAGTTTTCCATTTTTCTCCGGCAGCAGTGAACCTTGTAAACGGCTCTGTACAAAACAAACACCATAGTCAGTCATTATCACACGAATAAATCACACGAATAATCCCCAATTTTTCTGTTCCACCATTCTTATCCCGTCTCCAGAGGAAGCTTAAGTTAGTTAAAACTTCTTTGATAAAATATCTTCCCCATATACCTAATTCTCCCAGCGTAAGTTTCGATCGAGATCTCAAACGGCGAACGATGATCAGTTTCTTCAAAGAACTTTAAAAAAATAAATGGGTGAGGGCTAACTGTCGAAAAATTGATGATTCTCAGTAATACCGCTTTACACAGCTCATCTTATCATTTGAAGCTATAATTTTCTTTGCATTGACAAAAGTTTGAAACATTATTTTTTTATTTCAAGCCTCTTTATATTGATTGTTCTCTTCAAATGGAATGGTAAACTAAAGTTGAGATATTCTTGAGGTTTTTATTAGCAGTACCGTAATTCTTGTGCCCTATTGCTGGTCAAAAAAAAGTGTGTTAAGCACCATTCTCGACTCGGAAATTTTTCAAGGACATGATTTTTTCCCACTGCGGATGATGTACGACCAGGAGTAAATGTAGGAAAAGAGAGTTAATTCCGCGTATAGGTCTACTTCACTCCGCTTATCTCCCTCAAATTATTTTTAGACCACTCCTGGCTTCAGAAATCACTGTAGTTTCTAAACATAGCTGACCCCGTGACGCGAATTTTACTCAAATGCACAACCCAAACGGCTTTGGTCAAAGCTTTACACACATTTCTGGGCAGGCATTTTTTGCAAGTTGCAGGTTGTAGGTTTAAAAATCGACTTTTAATTCAGTAAATAAGTTCGAGTGAGTCTACTTAGTACTCTGGTTAACCTAAATTAGCTAGCCTGCTTTGCAGGCTTAAAGGGAGCAGGAATAGGGAGGCAAAAAACGCGAGGAAGTCCCCTCGATCCATCCATGCTTTGCCACCCCCTCTCCTGTATAACGCCTTTTACGCAGTCTAAAATGAGCTTACGTTGCTTGGGGTTCATTTGACTTCAACTCGGATAAACAGGTCGTTTCAACCTGCAACCTGCAACCTGCAAAAAATACCTGCCGCACATTTTGATCATCCACGAACGCTTGTGGTAATATTTTCCGCGGGAGAACTGGGTACCACGTCTAAATATAACTTGAGCGGTCGGGATTAACTCTTAACCCTTCATCTTCTCTTCAAAGTACGCTACAAACCCATGAATAAACCAAAATCGCTCAGGTGTTATACAGAAACTTTAGGTCTACAAGAACAGGATGTCAGATGAGGTTTTAAACTTGTCTGCAGCTTTCAACGGAAAAACGGAAATGGTTTACTACAATATTGTCTCCTTCGCAGACGTTTTATGGGATGTCACGCAACGCTTTGAGTGACATCCCTGAGGCGTCACGTGATGTAGTTTGCTGGCTAATATTCCAAGATGGCGGGATTGTCGAACAGAACAAAATTTCTTTGCAGCCGCCTTGCCGGAAAAATCCGTCATTTACATACGAGTGGAAGATGTTTTGACCAGTATAAATGCGTGGCTGTTGATGATGTGGAATCCTTTGTAGAGAGGTGTATGGCAGCAGTTGGAACTCCTTCTAAACACTGCAGATCGTTAGCTCAGGTCCTTGTTGCTGGGGACTTCCGAGGACATTTTAGCCATGGACTCAATAGATTAGGTGAGTTCTGCTTAAAATTAGACTTATAGACCACAAGCAAATGGAGACTAAAGAGTTTCGATAAAAATTAACGAGACTTCGAGCTAGGGGTTGACTACGAGTAGTCCGTCTTTCGCTTAGTCCGTCGAGCGTGACCATGAAATAAATCGCGAAGAACAAATGGCAAGCCATTATTTTTTTCTCGCGGTTTTCTTTCGTGTCACGCACGACGAACAAAGCGAAAGAGAGACTGCTATTCGTAGTCTAAGCTAGGAGTGCAAAATTTAATAGGGAAGTTAGCCTTTCTTGGCTTTGTCAAACAAACGGTCACATGGTACGAAATTCGCCTGAGACATGCACAGCAAAAAAGTAAAGTTTGACTCGTTGAAACTGTTGTGTTCTTTTAACATCCACGTTTGCACCATGTGACTGCTTGTTTGCAAAAGTCCCATTTTTATCCCATGGGAGACTCCCATATAAAAGAAGACAGGGGTGTGCATTGTAGCTTTCAGGGATTAAAAACCAGTTTTGGTACCTCTTATGAACAGTGAGAGCTTCTGGGGTACCTTTGATTGATTGAATCGTCATTCTTTCATAGCAGTAGTTTTTATCACGAAAGATAATGTGTTGTTTTAGAATTGGTACCTCTAAGGGGTTAAAAAAAAATTCAAGCCACACCATCAAACAGGATCTTGGTACTTTTTAAGAATTTTTTTCAAGATTTCTGAGGAGCACCCTTGTTCTCTTTGTTTGAGAGTTCCCCTGGGCATTTTTATATCCCTATGAGTTGGGCCCGCACTATCAAATCACTATCAAAATGAGGAAGCACTGTCATAGAAACATTATTGGGGAAACATTGTTAACCATGTCTGCATTTTTGAGGAACAAGAAATTTCTGGTAGGTTCAAAGTTAAAATTTCCAAATTATTTTATCAGTCAGTGTAAACTGAAGACTGCAGATTACGGACTGCAGACTGCAGACCAGGCACAAAATGCAGACTGAGGGTGCAAAACATACCGCAGACAACAGACTTTTTAAGAAGTCTACAGTCTGCAGTCTGCAGTTTACACCTGGTCTGCATTGTTGCCCTTATTCTGCAGTTTACTCCTGGTCTGCAGTGTGCAGTGTGTGTTTTATACTGACCAATTATTTAATATGTCCCCATAAGGTATATCTAGTATTAGTGCTTGAAATTTTCACATGCAGCATCCCTTTAAAAGTATAAACCCAAACTTTTTCGATAAGCAAAATTCTTTCCAATAAAAAGCTTGTTAGCCTCCTCATTCGCATCAGATATTCAGTTTCTGATCAAGTTATAAAAATATCAGTTCAGGATAATTTTTGCTCAATGTAGACTTTACTGTTAAGTTACCTCCTCCTGATAGGTCACTGGGCTCAAATACAGACTTAAACACCTCCCTCTTTAACACCTCTCTCTTTGATGACTTAGAAATGTACGTCAATGATATTCAGGTGGGTACTACCGCACTTGATGGAGAACCTGAAGTTGTAAATGAAACAAGCGCCACTGCACTTGTGAAAGGAAACAATCTTCTTGGACCAGTAAGTAGTTTACATCAACAGTATTTGGCATTGTAGAGCACGTTTCAATTGAGTGTGGTAAAACCAAACCAATTTCTCACCAATTAGACCACTCAGCCAATCTCAAACCGTAGTAAAACCAAGACCAAAGTAATTGCCTGATTACTTTTGACACTCATTTGAAAACTGCTCTATCTGTTTTCAAGAACCACACAATATTATTGTTGTAACTCGTCCGCAATATGTTATGCAATTCCAAATGTGTATTAAGTATAGTTGTAGTTTTACCAGTAATGTTAGCTTTATCTCTTTAATACAGACACCAAAGACACCATTTGAAAGTTTCTTTTTTATGAACCTCAGGATGTCCATATCATAGACTGAGATAGAGATTATTAAATGAATTTGGGTTTTCCAGTGGACAAGCCATAATAAGATGTGTTTGTATTGTTGAAGTGCCTGAAGGATTAGAGGATCTTGTGTACTAGAGGCATCCACAGACGAATGTTGATCAATACCCTCGATCGTCCTGTGATCAAGTGTCGACTGAGTGTCGACCGAGTGTCGACCGAGTGTCAATGGAGTGTCAATCAAGAATTGATTGAGGGTTGATTGAGGGTATTGATTGTGGGTATCGGTTGACACTCAACTGGGGATGCCTTTAGGACACATGATCTGGATTGAACTATCTTTATATTACTAATTGTTCTTTTATTGTTAACTTTGCCAAACAGGTTGTTGGAAACTTTTGCAATGACTTAGCCATAAAGAAAGCTCAAGAGGCTGGTATTGGTTGGGTTGTCTGTGGAGGTAAAAACCATTTGCGATTATTTGACCTTTGCAAAAGTCTTACATGGGACATGGAATAGAATAAGAGATATCATTGCATAATGCACAATTTTTGGTCTAATTACTAAACGTTTTTGATTGAAGTGAAATGATGGTAATATGAAGCTTGGTTTTAATGAGATGATGCTCAGCTTATTGC
>Ga0126339_10002348_pt1 | contig 13483 bp, 16 predicted proteins | sample OrbTmetagenome_2_FD_92532 | JGI IMG/M metagenome (GOLD analysis project Ga0126339, IMG submission 92532) | Coral microbial communities from Petempiche,Puerto Morelos, Mexico - Orbicella T R C metagenome | ecosystem: Host-associated > Invertebrates > Cnidaria > Coral | place: Petempiche,Puerto... | reverse complement strand
TAGTTAATTTATAACAGAAGTTGTATCTGTGTAAACCAAACGAAATCACTAAAAGAAAAGCACTCACCAGTCGTCCACTAAATGCGCCTCATCTACTACAATGCAACGCACATTCCTCTGAAAGTTGGTTGTTTTCAGCATCGTTTTTGTGTTCACGAGCAGAAGTTCTGGGTGTGAAAATATCAGTTGTAGTTTGCCGTCTGTTACTAAGGACATTGCTAAATGGTTGGTACTTTTCATTCCGTCGAGAATAATGGCTCCCAAGTGATCCAATTTTCCTATCTGATCTCTCATCAGGGCATTTAGTGGCGATACGACAATGGTGATGGCTTTTGTCTGTGTAGGTGGACCTTTAGCATCAATAAAGTCAAAAACATCACTTAACAGATGGAAAACGAGGGACTTTCCGAAACCCGTCGGCAAAACACCTAAAACGTCTTTTTTAGAACAAACTATGGCTTCGATAATTGCCTTTTGCTCAGCTTTTAAGCGAAAGTTTTCGTCTTTTCCAGCTTTCTTTAAGGCAGACACAACAGCTGCGTCCAAGTAAGGCGCCATTTTGGTTTTTCAATAAGCATGCGCTGTGACGCCAGCATAGCCAGATTTTGGCTACACTTGCGTAGAGTTCCCCAGAGCCTTCGCGTGCGATCAAGAAAGCGAAGGGTCTGGGGTCGAGAATGAGGTGGGCACGTGATCCTATGTGGAGACAAAGCCTTCTTTGTGGATGGATACAACAAAGTCACGTGCAATGTGTACGAATTCCACTGATGTTTCTGGCATGGATGTGCCAAGTGTTATCCAGACTGTGACTGTACACATCATAAAATGTGCGATCAGACCATGCGAAATGTCTACGAAGCCACCAAACTCAAAGATGACAGTCTCTTTGCTGATGGCTACAATGTGGTGGTAATGTGGCAATGTGAATGGGAACAACTCAAGAAAGAAGATGACGACCTTTGGAGTCTGGTCAAGTCCTTTGACCTCGTCTCCAGACTCAAACCCAGGGACGCATTCTACAGTGGACAAACCAACGCCATCAAACTTTACCATCAGATCAAACGGAGAAGTCTATTACCTTGATTTCACATCCCTCTACCCCTGGACTAACAAAAACTGCCCCTACCCCATTGGTCATCCCATCATCATTCACCAACCCGAAGGGACCAACATTTCCAGTTACTTCGGTCTCGTCAAATGTAAGATCCTTCCACCCTTTGGGTTGTACCACCCCGTCTTACCCCATCGCAGTGGTGGCAAACTCACCTTTCCACTTTGCAGAACTTGTGTGGAAAACGATCAACCCAAACCGCTGACTGAACAAAGCCATCATTGCATCCACAACAAGTTGGAGCGATGTCTTGTGGGTACCTGGCCCACACCCGAATTACAATAAGTCCTTCGTCAAGGGTACGTCATCCAACACGTGTACAAAATTTGCCACTTCCTGCACAATTCCAATGACTTGTTCTCTTCCTATGTGAACACATTTCTCAAGATCAAGCAAGAAGCCAGTGGATGGCCCGATTAGGTAGGTGATGACATCGACAAATGCACTCAGTACCTTGCGGACTACCAAGACAAGGAAGGCATTCTACTTGATGCTGACAAAATCCAATAAAATCCCGGTCAACGTTCTCTTGCCAAAATGATGCTAAACAGCTTCTGGGGCAAGTACGGTCAATAAGGCAGCAAGAGTCGAAGCCATTTCGTCCCTGGCCAGGCTTCATTCCCTGCTGACCGATGACAGTCGAGAAATTCAGACCCTTTGTGTCATGAATGACGAGATGATCAAATTGGTCTACAAACACGTCGAAGACAAAGAAGCCGTTCAAGTCAACATCAACATCTTTGTGGCCTGCTTCACCGCTTGCTGGGCAAGACTCAAACTCTACTGAGAAGGGCTCAGTCAACTCAAACCCGATCAAGCCCTCTACTTCAACACAGACTCCATCATCTTCTCGCATCGAGAAGGTGGACCCATGCCACCCCTAGGAGATCATGTCGACGAATTCACCAGCGAATTGAAACAGGGTGATCACATTGTAGAGTTTGCTGCTGCTCCCCCCAAGAATTACAGTTACAAAACCAGGGAAGGAAAACTCGAATGCAAGGTACGCAGTTTCACTCTCAACACACGTGGCTGAGAACAATTGAACTTTGACCTGTTGAAAGAAAACGTCATCAATGAAGTCACTGAATCCCGCGAAGAACCGCAGGAAATCAGCGTACAAACCCACACAAGATCAAACGAGATGTCAAAACAAAAACATTGCAAACGGTTGAAGAAACCAAACAATGCAAAGTGGTCTTTGACAAATGCGTTGTGGATCCCGACACCTTTCTATCATATTGACGACATCGACATGCAAAATGTAACCCATTTACTAGATTTGTAAATAAATTTTTTTGTCAAAACCCACATGGTCTCTTACATCACTTCCGGTCCCATGACCTCACTTCCTCTCTCATATCCCGCATGGCCACCTTTAACTGAGCTCAACCCAGACCTCTCTAATACGCATTAGTGCAACCACTGACCTGAGCTGAAAATCCTGCAAGCTGATTGGTCCAGACTTATCACGTGAACAAAATAATGCCTTCTAATTGGCTGGGTCTGAAACTGCTCCCCTATACTACTAATACAATACAATACAATATAATGCAATACAATACAATGTTTAAATCTACTACTTACGCTATTTACCATGTGAATTTTACATTACAAGGATACGCTTATGTCATGAAACAATGCAATAACTTACACTTCTATCAGTTCTTACTTATTTACTCATTATTTTTACTGTTACTTATGAATACAGCATTACAAATTAGTCTATTGCAATAAGCTACAAAGCTACACATAACCTATTGTAGGTCTAGTGGGGGCTACGGGCATCACAGTTTGAATGCACGAGTTTAATCATACTGGGCATAAACACAAAAGAAACCAAAGTGATCGTGGGTGTGTGATGTGTGTGTGATTCAACTGAAAAATAAACAAGACAAAATATTTAAGTACAAAATATAAGAAGGAAAAAAATGACAACGGAGCAAAATAAACTTACAAAACTGTGGCGACTCGAATTCTAAAATTTGTACTTCAGGGCTCACACAATAGTGAAGCAGCTAAGGAAAAACAGTAGAAACCAGCAGTTGGAACTTTCAGTGCTAACAAGTGCTGGCCAAAAATGAAAAACAAAAAACTACGGATAATGAAGAACGCTTAAGTATTACAGAGTGGGTTGCATAATTCCCAGGGGTCATGGAAAAATGTGACACCCGAAAGCAAAGAAAGTTCTAGTCACTACATTACCAGCCCCTGAACTAAATTGAGTTCACCAAGTGCTTAATGACTAGAATTTACATTATTAACGTATAACGAGTATCTAAGTAAGCCAACTAGTGTTCAAAGTTCAAGCATGACGACCACTGCATAAATTAACAAGTCTTTCTCATAGCAAATTAACTACATGATAGCTATAAAGATCAAATAGAGTTCTTCCTTGGAAGTGAGTTCTCATGTTCAAGGAAGCACAATTTTAAAATTGACCTTGTCGATATAGACAGCTTTGTGGCAACCTTGACTGATCGGATAAATCCATCCCTTCCGGGTGTACTTTGAGAACGCTACCTAAAGGCCACTGGCCACGATGAACTCTTTCATCAGCCATGAGAATTAGGTCGCCCACAGCAAAATCACGACGTGGCTTGATCTATCTCTGCCATTCTTGGAAGCTTGGTAAACATTGTGACAACCACCTCTTCCAAAATACGTCCGTAAGGTATTGAATCTGCTTCCAGCAATGTTGGCAGTATAAATCATTCAGACTCCTGGTGGCAAATTCAAATTCGATCAAAGAAGTAGCAAGTGGTCGGGAGTCAAAGGTTCTGCGTCGATACAATTATCACTGTTCGTTCATTCAGAATTCCCTCAACTTCCACCATCAATGTTCGCAGTGCCTCTCCAGAAACCAATTGCTCTCTAAGAAGGACTCTCAGAATCTTTCTCACTGAACAAATTACTTGTTCTCAGACTCCTCCCATGTGTGATGCTCCAGGGGGGGGGGATGTTAAACTTCCACTCGATATTCTTCTGGTGTAGAAACCCTTCAATCTTCTGCCGATTCCAGCCATTTATGGCCTCACGGATCTCCCTCTCTCTGCCAGTTAAATTGGTACTATTGTCACTTATCATCTTCGGCATTCCTCTTCTGCTAATGAATCTGCAAAGAGCGTTGATAAACGAATCTGTTTCAAGAGATTTGGTCACTTCAATGTGGGTTGCTCACATAGTTAAGCAAGAGGAAAGATGTCCATAATGTTTTACAGTACTTCTGCCTTGCTTCATGTACAACAGAGCAAAGAAATCTATGCCAACGTAAGAGAACGGGGGCTCATCAGGAGTTAGCCTCTCGCTGGGTAAATCTTCCATTGCTTCTTGACCCTTTAGAGCATTTTGTTTTTGGCAGGTCAAACAGTTGCCAAGTACTCTTCGGACAGCGGCCTGTCCCTGGATAATCCAGTACTTCTGTCTCAAATTGGTCAGGACATTCTTGGCGTAGGTGTCCCACAGATTCATGGACATCTATAACAAGCAGCTTAGTAACGTGGTGCTTGGAAGGTAACAGCGATTGGTGTTTTGATTGGTACTCCAATGTAGAATTCTGAAGCCTACCGCCAACTCTCAACATTCCCTCTCCATCTAGAAATCGTCTCAATTTGTAAACCGAGCCAAATGAGCGGATATTCTTTATGTGCGCTTCTCAGGTTCTCCATGCATTACATATTGGAGGGCCTTAATCACGGGTAGGAAGGCTGCACATACTTGATGATTTGAGCCTCTGCATAACGTCATTTTTCAATAGACAGCCTGCCACAAGGTAATACATCAACAGGTGATGAAACTCGTAAGCACCTCCTTCCCTTTAAGAATTGTACAAGTCTCAGAAGCCAAGCAACAGCTCTCTTGAACTTGTACCATGACAAATATTGGAACAACATTAGGTCCAGTGGTCGTTTCTCCTACATCTGGGTAACGTGATTTGTTTCACCTCGAGCTCTGACTTCTGGGTCTTCATCGGAAATGATGGCTAAGGAGACTGGATTGATGGGCCATGATGACTTATTTTCCCACAGAAATGCAGAGCCTCTGAACCATCTCTCATTGCTCAATAACTCCTTTACCGTCAGACCTTGGCTAACATCATCCGCTGGGTTGATGTTAGTTGGCACTTAATTCCACTGGGAAAGTTTTGAACCATCCTGCATCACTGCAAGCCATTTGGCCACAAGCATGCAGCAGCTGACAACTCTAATCTGGGTATAGTCATCTGCTTCATGTGAGCTAAGGGGGATTTTTCAGCAAGGAAACTGCAATGAATGCGGCCATTCTCGTTGGCGAGTCTTGCATATGATACTGTCCCATAAGCAATCTGGGAAGCGTCTGCGAAGTGATGAAGCTCAGCATTCTGTATCTGGCCAAAGTCTACCCACCTCAAACATCTTGGGAAGGCAACACTTAAAAGGAAAGGTAAATCTGATAACCATAGTCTCCAGCAATGAGATTCTTGTCTTCCGATTTCTTCATCCCAGCCAAGTCCTTGCTTGCAAAGATCTTGGAGAAGCCTCTTTGCAGGTAAGATGATCAGTGATACCATGCCAAGCGGATCATAAATGAAACTTGTCACTGATGGGAGCCCTCTTCGTGTAAAGGGCTTATCCTTTGGTGTGATCTTAAAGGTAAACATGTCACTATTCATGTTCCACTGAACATCAAGGGTTCTCTTAGTAGGAAGGATGTTAGAATCCAAATCCAGATCCAAAACTGAAGGAGCTCTGTATGGAGTTGGAATGGTTTCAAGGACTTCCTTCCGGTTACAGAACCATTTGGTCAATCGTAATCCACCTCTTGACAGCAAGGCACACAGATCTTCCCTCAATTCAACAGCAACTTCGGTCAATTTCACTGATTTCAAATGATCGTCCACATAAAAGTTCTTCAACACTGTGTTGACAACTTCATGGTCAAAGTCTCCTGCATTGTCTTGAGCAGGCTTTTGAAGACCAAAACTGGCACAGCTTGGAGAGGACGTGCTACCAAATAGATGAACCTTCATTCTGTATTCAACTGGCTGTTTAGATAGGTCGTCATAAGGGCCACCATAGGAACCTCAGAGCATCAGTATCCTTTGGATCAACCATTACTTGATGGAACATAGCTTCGATGTCTGAGGATAGAGCTACTGGTTCTTGACGAAATCTTACAAGGACACCAAACATGCTATTGGTCAGGTCTGGGCCACTTAATAGCTGGTCATTAAGCAATGTTCCTTTGTATCGAGTTGCGCAGTCAAGAACCACTCTTAATTTCCTGGGCTTATTAGGATTGACGACAGCATGGTGTGGAAGATACCACAGAGGTTTGCCATCGACATCGAGCTCCTCTTTAGGTACTCGTTGGGTGCAACCCTTTGAGATGTAGTCATGAATAGTTGCCCTGTAGCTTTCAAACAATTTGTGATCACGTAGGAGCTTCTTCTTCAGCAGTTGCAGTCTGTGGTCTGCAAGAATTTGATTGTTTGGCACATAAGGAGGCTGCTGTCTCCAGGGAAGTGCTATTTGGTAATGACCAGAAACTTTCTTGGAAGACTCCTCCATTGTCCTCAAGGCTCGCTCCTCTTCTACAGACATGGACACTTTTGAACTTGATATCAAATCAACAAAGTCAGTTTTCCAAAACTTTTCTACTTGCTGTGAAAGGGTTTTATCATCATCTTGCGTTTCCAAACGTAACAAATTCACATTGAAGCTGTCTTCTTGACCAATCTTCTCTGACAGTCCTATTATCGTCCAGGCCAGTGGCGATTGAATGCCCACTGACTCACCTTTGCTACCACGTTTTTCTTCGAGGACCCAAAAGGCTTCAGACAGGTTACATCCAATAGTACTCGGACTTCCTTGTTGTCAATCTCTGGAAGTTCAATTCCTTTCAGATGAGATCATCTGTTGACATCCCGATCTCTTGGAATGCTTAGCTGGGAAATGTTCAGGTGCTCAACAGTACAAACTTTGGGTACTTCTAGACTTGATTCATTGTCAATCAAGTTGATGGTGAGCTTAACTTCGTAACCTGACCTTTGACTGTTCCTCTTTTCCTGGGTGGTTAGGGAGAAATGTCTCTGGACTCTGCTGATGCCTAACTTATCAATTAGCTTCTCATCACAAAGTGACACATCAGAACCATTGTCTAAGAGTGCATGTGTTTCCACTACTTGTCCTGGTTGCTTTCCTTGCACCTTCACAGGAACAGTTCTCAGGCGTACTTTCCTACCAACAGCACTGGTGTTTCTGCCTGGATTATGAATGCTGGCCCCAATTGCGTGATTTTGAATGGTGTGCTCTGCACTTTCTCTTGCATGGGACTGGCTGTTAGGGTTAGCTTTGTTGTTCTTCATCTTGTGAATTTTGTGAGTCTCTTGCCTTGCAGGTAGAGATCACTCAAGGGGGTGAATGACAGTCATGTGTTTTCCATTACAGCCCTCGATGTAAGAACCACTTTTCTGCATACATCCAGTTGCGAAGTGGCCCACTTGGAAACAGTTGTCGCAGAGCCTAACATCACAAATTCTCTTCATTTGATCCTCAAAGGATTTCTTAAACTGTTCACAGTTCCATAACTGAGGAAGTTCACGAAGTAAGCATTTTCTACTCCCACTTCGTCTTTGCCTCAAGGTAAGCTGACGATTGTGACTTTCACGTTGGTTCAGCACACAGGAACCAGGCCCACTAAAGTTTCCATGAGTAGCATGGGATGACGCCATTGTATTTAGAGAACTAATCTTCTTACCCGATCTGTCCTTCTTACTTTTCTCTTTGTCACTAATAAGCGCACCACCACAGATGGGATTGTTAGCAGCACAGGCCTTGTCAGAGACAAACGTTGAAATATTAGGAATCCTAGGACGCTGACCGGACTCTTGGATGCTGTCGGCAACATCAAGCCATTTAGCTCTCAGATGGAAGGGCAGACGATCGATAATGCTCCTTAAATTTTCAGAACTGTTGACTTCATCTAAATATCCAATTAACTCCAACATGTTTTGGCAGTCCTTCAACTTATCTGCAAAGGTCTGCAATCCTCTCTGATCATTAGGTTTAACAGCTGGACCACAGGTTACCTGATTTACATGGGCAGTGGCAATTTTGAAGGGATGGCCGAAACAATCCTTTAACAGTTTCATTGCAGTTTGATATCTGAGCACTGAATCCATAGTGACACAACTTTTAATGACAAATTGGACAAATTGGACAAATTGCTGAAGACTTCCATCAGACTGATGGATATCTCTGTCAGGAGGTTTAGCAAACCGTTCAGAGGCATTGGGGTTCAACATCTGCTGTTTAGCTGGAAAAGGTAATTCTGATGGTCGAGTTGCAGCAGGGGGTAACATTTCTTTCTGCTCATCCATGGAAGATTTCTGTTCAATGGTCTTAAATGATGGCACACTCAGGACCCTTTCGTGCTCAGCACTAATGCTCACATTGCCGATGCCAGCTTCCAAAATTCGGGCTTAAAGTGCAGCTGCTTCAATGTCATTTTCTGCGTCCAGAAGCTCCTGCCGTTGGAGTAAAGCGTTGCATCTTTCTTGTAATTCTAATTTCTTCTTCAGCTGTTGTAACCGTAGCTCGGCAACCGCCCTCTCGACCTTGGCTTCCTTTATTTTCACTCTTGAATGGGAACTTGAACGCTGACTGCTTTTCGTAGCTGAAGTGGTGTGATGACTTACAGAATCTCTCGGACGAATGTTGTCTTCCGACAAGGGTACTTGAACTTTAAGGCTTGGCTGAGAGCTGGCCATCCACTGATGGACACGTTGGAAAAATTCAAACTTTTCCTTTAGGCAACTTTTGTATTCTGAAGTCGCCCTCTGAATCTGCTGTATCATCGAGACTTTCCAAATAGATGGTATGCACTCGTTCATAATTAATGAATGCTGCATGAACGACTTTAAGCGTGTTGTTAACAAGTTCGGCATTCCATTTGTCGAGAAATAAAAACTCCATTTCTCTGTACAGCTTTGTTAGGAATGCTTGATATCCAGCGTGAGATCACCGTAAACTTTTCTTAACCTTCAATGTTGGTGGAACACCGTCATCACGAAGGTCAGAGCTCAGCATTGCTGCATCAATGCCCTCGCTCACAAGGCCAATGCCATCATCTGGGAAGAAATCGCCAGCTTCTGCCATAATCGGTCGATCCAGTAAACACAGTTTTTTGAATGAATGTAGGTCTAGTAAGTGCTACAGGCATCGCAGGTTGAATGCACGAGTTTAATCATACTGGGCGTAAACACAAGACACTGAAGTGATTGTGGATGTGCGATGTGTGTGTGATTCAACTGAAAAATAAACAAGACAAATATTTAAGTGCAAAATATAACAACACAAAAAACTGACAGTGGAGCAAAATAAACTTACAAAACTGTGGCGACTTGAATTCTAGAATTTGTACTTCAGGGCTCACACATTAGTGAAGCAGCTAAGGAAAAAACACGGTAGAAACCAGCAGATCGAACTTTCAGCGCTAACAAGCACTGGCCAAAAATGAAAAACACAAAACTACAGATAATGAAGAATACTTAAGTATTACAGAGTGGGTTGCATAATTTCCAGGGGTCATGGAAAAATGTGACACCCGAAAGCAAAGAAAGTTGTAGTCGCTATACCTATTATTTATCACTCACAATTGCAATACACCTTTTGATAAAGATCAATAAGTAAAGTAAAAAAAAAGCAATTCTAAAAACATACACTACTCACAATTACAAATAAGAAAATGCTACTTGCAAAAAGAAAAAACACTACAATTATAATATGCTACTTATAATATAGAAAGCACTTTGTGTTTATTTCTTAAAAGGCGTTGATTGCAGAGCAAATGTACCCAAAGTCAAATACAAACAAAATGTACGGTGGATCAAGATACACTGATTGCTGAAAAAGAAGGCTTACTAGAATAATGTGCTCAAAAATTTCCACTTTTTGGGAAGAGCACTCTCTGCATTGGCCTCAATATTGTAAATTGATTTCAAATATTATAAGAAACCTATCTTTGGTGCGGTTTCTTTTCTTTTGCTCATCCAGATATAATTCCTTGCTAGGAGGCAGGAAAAATTAATTTGCTTGTGGTCCTTGGAAGAATCTGGCTTTAAACCAAGAGCAACAAGGCGATCTATTGTGCAATGTTCGGGAGTAATGTGGAGCAAAGTTAGCCTTACAGTTAACTCACGCCAGAAAGAGACAACTTAGGACAAGACCAAAGGACATGAAGTAGTTTTTCCTGTTCTTCATTACAAAGGAGCAGTTTGGGTTGTCTCTTACTCCAATTTTTGTTAGGAAGTCATTTGTTACTATTCGTCTATGGAAGAATTTGTACTGGAATTCAAGAATTCTGGTACTTTTAGTGCATTTAGAGGCTAGCTGGTAGGCATCCCACCGGTTAATTGAATCAACATCATTCTGGTTGCAGTCTTTTAGCCATTTCTGTTGATTATGGGTTGGGTGTGTGCATTTTGTGGAAATCAGTTTAGTGTAAACCAGTTTGTTTACACTTTGGCATTTTGTTAATTTTTCCATAAAGCTTTCATAGTCACAATTGTTGATAGAGTTGTTTTACATGTATTCCCAAGAGATTTCAGAGCAGACAGAAGTCTGTAATACCATAGAGGGCAAATATTAAGGCTGTATTTGCGCCGCATTATAGTTAATGATAAAAAATTGTTAGAGGCATCTTTCAAATGTTTCACTTTCGTGACGCCACTGTCAAACCATTCTTGATAGAAAATAGGGCAGTTATTGATTCTTATGAGTGAGATGTGCCTTAAAATTTGTTCAAGAAATTGTTTCGGACATTATGTGTTCATCAAAATTGACTTTTGAGCAGATTAACAGTCTCTTTTATAACACAGTTTTAATCTTGAGATTCTTTATAGTGTCTTTCTTGTTTTGTCTAATAATGAGTACTATTGAGCCTCTATGTCTCTTTTAACATCAAAAAAAATATTTCCATTTCCCCTGATTTCTTCATCTAAATATTTTTTAATCCATGTACCTTTTAGGGACTTGCTAAAAGACTGTATATCTATCATTTTGAGACCCCCATTTGAGTTATCATTAATAACAAGAGAAAATGAGGGACAGAGAGGGAGGCTCCTAGTCCAGGCCTTGGGATATGTCAATTCCACTAAAGTTATTTATAGATACTCTCTTGAATGGATGTCTGTTTTCTGAGACATCCGCATCAAGGCCAACTTGGATCTGATTTTCTTAGTGAAACCAAAATAATGGCAGACAGCATGAAGATACAGTTTTTCAATGAAAGCAAGTATCAAAATGAAGGAAAATGGTTCTTCTGTATCCACAATTCACCACGGGAAATAGGGTCTATGATTTCTTTGGATTCCAATGACTCGCTGGCAGGCATATCTGATTTTAGCAAAAAAGTTGACTCCGAAAAGGGTAGCAATTCAGATTATTCACACAATGGTAACGAAAGCTGTGAAAGTGACACAGACAGTGAATATGTTCCGGAACCCTCAACATCAGATGGCAACGGGAGAGGAGAGAAGAGTAGAAATGTGAATCACAAAAGAAAAGAGGCCTCTGGTGGCAAACAGGGAAGAAGTGTTGTCCCTGCCAAAGGTAAAATTGCCAATTCAAGTCATGCGCCATCTGAAGAGAAAGGCAAGAAAGAAATCATGGCGAGTTGTAAACAACAGCAACCTGAGAAGAAAAAAGCAAAGGTGCTCACTCACAAAGACCTGGACAACCTTGGACATAAGTTGGAAGCCAAACATCCCATGTGTTGGAACTGTTTCTGAAAAACTAGAGAGGCAGTACATTGTGAAGCGTTACGAAACACATGGTGAGCTTATTCAAGAAATTCTTGATGATCGTTACAATAAGCTTTGTGATCTAGTACACCACATGTTCTCCCACTACATTTTGGAAAGTTCCATGAAGACATAATGAGCTCAGAACCCAACCAAGGGCGTATTGTTAAGGTTTGTTGACAGTATATTTGGACTTTGTATAGTACTTGTTTGTTTTATTTCCAGAGGATGATGTCAAACAACTCAGGGTATACATCAGGGAGAAATTTCAAGACATGACCTTCCCTCCAAAGTTGCACATGCTGGAGGAACATACTGTGGATTTTATTAGAAGGTGGCACTTTCCACTAGCTTTTTTGGGGGAGCAGGGAGATGAATCAATTCACCATGAATTCGTTCAACTTGCCTCCACTTTCTGCAGACTAAAACCAGACACAGCTCGGCTAAAGCAAATGATGCAGGAGTATTTTGTAATTGTAAATCCACAAAACAGACAAGTTATTCCTGTGATGCAGCCAAGAAACCTAAAAAGGAAACGCCAACAGCAAGAATGAATGAACAAAATGCAATAAAATAATATGGTTTATAGCATTCTATTTTTTTAAGCTTAAGCATATAAAAATTAGTTATATTGCATAGCACATGTATATTTTGTATGGAAACAGTGTACGATTTATGTCTGAAAATTCAAATAAGTAAAATTAACTGTTGACCAAGCTATTTAAAATTGTCCTATATAAGCGTAAATCACAACACAAAATTCAACTGAAAGGAGTTTATTCGACTTAAAGTGATATATTGTATATTATTTCATTGCCTCCACGGCAAAAAAGGCTTCCCAAATTTCACTCAAAAGAACTTGACTATCTCCTTCGCTTGGGGAAGGAATTTAAAGACGGCGTCAAAACATGCGGAAAACCCCAAACTTTGATACCTAACCATGTGGTAAAAAGAATTACTCGTAAAAAACTCACCACGCAGTTAAGTTCTTCCAGTATCACTCTTCGTAAAATTGTGTGCCATCTGTTGCCCAAAACTCAGAGCGGTTCACATTTTCAAATCTTTTAAGGTGACCAGAATACTTCTTGAAGGACGTCGAAATTACGGGTCAGATTTTCCAGCCGATAAACTCGAGAATTCCATCAATTTTCATCAGGTTTTTTGCATTGCGTAGCTCCTTCAGCCCTTTCTGCCATGTTTTTTTACTGTCAATGGCGGCAAAGGCTTACTTGTTCTTCATTTTCATTGGTTCTAAAACAATAGCATGGGAGGCGCTGTGGCCTCATGGTTAGTGTGCTGGTCTCTGGATCGAGCGGTCCGGATTTAAGGTAATTCCTCTGAAATAAAAGTGACAATAGATTTTTGTTCAAACTTTGTCCACTGAATATTTGTCATATGATAACTTTAATTTTGAAATAAAAAAGGGGGTGCCCATGCTCATTAAGGAGCAGTGAGGCATTGAAAACGCCCCATTTTGGCATTATTTAATGCGTATTATAAGAACGCATTCCCAGTAATTGTAACATCTTTGTGAGCCCGGACTCATAAGAACACGCATTAAACTACAGTCAATACATTGTGTCGGACAC
>Ga0126339_10002346_pt1 | contig 13493 bp, 13 predicted proteins | sample OrbTmetagenome_2_FD_92532 | JGI IMG/M metagenome (GOLD analysis project Ga0126339, IMG submission 92532) | Coral microbial communities from Petempiche,Puerto Morelos, Mexico - Orbicella T R C metagenome | ecosystem: Host-associated > Invertebrates > Cnidaria > Coral | place: Petempiche,Puerto... | reverse complement strand
GGATAGATTCATGCCTCATAAGGCGGTCATACATTTCCGACATTTCCATAGGGACGGGCTCCGCGACGTCAAAAGATGCTTGCAACTGTTGGTCAAGCCAATCTTGCGGGAAGAGAAATGCCTTGATGTCGCCCTCTATGCTCTCGAAATGTTCTTTAACAGATAGGGGCGTTTCGCTGGTGAAACACTTGTGTTGGCAGCAGGTAAGATCATTAACGGGGTCTGTTAAGTGATGAGAAGAACACATCTCCAAAGCTCTTCTTTGAGGCTTCATCAATTGTAAGCGATTGAAATTCAACAGCTATATATGAGATCTGACTCTGGAAACGGCGATGTAAATTAATCCAGACATGTATTCACAGGAGCAATGCACAATAGCAGAGGCAAGGGTTAGGCCTTGAGATTTTTGGCATGTCACCGCGTACGCCAACACGATGGGGTACTGAGTGACGGACCCCACTTTTTGGCCATTCCGGTTTCTCTTTACCCATGTCTCTCTTTTGATTTCTACTACTCCGACGCCTTCGAAGAGGACAAGAAGAGCATCTCCACGAGTACCTTTAAAGATACCGGCACTTCCATTTTTCAAGTCATCTGACTTGTTCCACACGAGCATTACTTTGCATCCTGTTTTAAGTTGTAAAACGCGCTCGCCCGGCCAGCTCATACTACTTGAGTTTTCGTTGTCGTAAGATGCATCGAAAGTTACCATTGTTCCTGGAAGTTTGTCAAGCTCTTCCCTGTTCATTAACATGACCGGTATCTTACAGAAGAAAATGTGCATTGCACATTCCCTTAATGGACGTGGCAGCTCTCTGCTCAAAGAACAAAGGTAAGTCTCCGTTTCATTCGCACATTGGCCAAATCTTATTTCTGACAGCGCTTTCAGAAATTCTTAGTCCTCTTCGGATTGACGCATGACTTTGGTAAGCGCAAATCTATGGCTAATGGCATGGTCAAACAAGGACGACTCAAACATGTAACAACCTTCGTTGAACATATTCGGAACAGGCTGTAACTGGAGGAATTCACCAACAAGAATCAGTTGCTTTCCCGCGAATGGATACATGCGACCTAAGTCATCGGCAAGGTCATGGTGCAATACGTTAACTAACTCCAACATTCTCCTACTGGACATGCTAGCTTCATCCCATATGATCACATCAATAGCCTTCACACGGTCGCAAACCAGAGGGTTACACAAAGATCAGTTGATAAGCTGCCGCCAAGGCAATTCGGCTGTCATCAACCCATAAAATGAATGGACCGTCGACGCAACTCCACGGTCGTAAACTTGGCAGGCGATACCGCTCGAACATATCATACCTATCTTTCTTCCACGTGCTTTTGCAACTATGATTTGTTTAATCACTTCACTTTTCCCAACTCCAGCTTGGCCGGTGATCAGAAGGTTGTGCCCCTTAGCAGCAAATGTAACTATTTGTTCCTGATCAGTGTTTAGTTTTATCCTGTAAAGCATTGGAACAAAATCAAGATGCAAACGATTTCTAGACGTGTGAAAATTTAAACGCGATCTGTGGGCACTGTCTGTACTGAAACCTATTTCAAATATTTCCTTTGCTACGGAAAAGTACACCGTTAAATGACAAAATTTGATACTGAAAAATTGCTAAATCTAGAGTAAGACAATATGGTTGTGATGCAACAAAACTACAGCAAATTTCCTTAGCTATTATGACATGTGCCGCAAATATTCAGTAATATTCAGTGCATACTTACATCTTGGCTAACAACCTTCATTCCTCTACACTTTGCAAAGCAGTATCTCCACAAACAAACCGTCTATTTCAGATCTTCAAAAGATCTTAACATAAACTAGATGAGCTCTGTTGATGATAGTGATCCACAAAGATTTATCTATTCGAGATTGCGTAAAGGGTTTTCTCTGAGAGGTATCAAAGTATCTCACATTTGTAAACACGTCTAGTCGTTGCTTTGATTGGCTTGTCACAACAATGCTCCGTCGGTGGCCTGGACAAAAATCTTCCCAGGGGACCGTGGAGCAAAGTACCTAGCTTGTCGAGAACTGTGCGCTCCCTTCCCCTAATCAGGGTCAGTTTGTTAGCCCAGCATTCCGCTCAGGTTTCGAATGTGTCCACGAATGGAGCCGGCAGCATGATCACTGATTCCGGATGGTTAGCTTTCTTAGATTCAGAGCTTTTTATTGTGCACTGTGGAGATGAATTTGGCTTGGAATTTAACTGCAAGGGAGCGCTAAAACCTGTACTATGATTCTGCAGAGGAATTGGGGCGGCTGGCGGGATTTCAGTGTTTTTTTTTCGCTTCGAGCGGGGGTCAGTCCAGAATTGAGTGTGTAGCCTTTACTCTTTCTTAGTAGAGGAAAACCAAAAAGCGACAACTTGCTTAAAAGGCTTCGGATCGAGCTGAGAACTGAGATGACAATAGAAAAGACAACAAGGCATTGAGGTGAGTCATTTTTATTGCAAAAATACTAAAATTTCAGCTATAATGTCGATTACCGTTTTTCCCCATACAAACCTTTATAAATTCAAACCGGATAAGGACGATAAAGCGTAGGCCCCGTCTCCTGCATCTTCACTGTTATGGTCAGCAGGGGATGTTAAAGAACCCACACACTAATCGTAAAGAGCAGGGCACGAAGTTCCCGGTGTTGTGGTCTGGTCTCTGCCCATCGTGCTGTTGAAATGCTCGGAGACATCAGCTGTTAAAGCTACTCTACAATCCGAGGGTAAATAAAGTATACTACTACTACAACACCACCACATACTGCAAGGCAAAGGTCACATTTCGCATAACCAAACTCGGTCGTTATGTAATAGTAGATGTCAGCGGTAACCGTGTCACGTTTCATGCGCTGAACATTCGCATAAAGATTTAAAAAAAAAAACTCCTCACATTGTGAGCTTGGGCCGCCTGTGTTCTTTGCTTTTATTTTTCGTTGTTTTCTCAAATGTTAGACGTTATAGTACAAGAATGAAATTCTGTTGAATTTGGTTTCGTTTTTTGTCCTCCAAAGTCAATAATTAACTAATTTTCGTAAAGTCAATTTTCTCAGCTTCTGTGGGACATTTTGTCGTGCGGTAAAGAAATAACATAATTTCTTCTTTACTTATCAGTTTTACGCATTAGGTTGAGTTCTTTTTAATATTTTTTAATATTTTGACCCTTCATTTATTCAACTTTAAATAAACGATGTCTTGAAGCGTGATCTTGTGTCTGTGGTTACTGTGCATATGGTTTATTTTTGTGCTTTCGCTTGCTCTGAAATATTCCAAAAAAACGCCCGAGAATTAGGGGTGGGTCGCGGGCAATTTCATTCAGGCGTCAATGGGTTAATGCCATACAAAAAATGGAAAACTCAACAGCTAGCCCTTCCTGTACAAAATGGGCAGCGCTGTTGCAGCACTGCAGAACAGCTTCAAGAAGCGCTGCCAAACCACTGTCAACTGGCTGGCTACGGTAGTAACAAATTTTAGCTGCTTAATGCTGCCACGAACAGCCGTTCAAGAGTGATTTTCTCAGAATGTCGAGAATTGGAAGACACTCACGAAAAATTGATTTTTCTTTTATTTCGCCAAAACATACCTTTGGGTGAACTTATTCAAGGAAAAATAGTTTAAAGTTCCAACGATTTATTTTACGGCCAAAATTTGAGAAAGTTCAAACTTTGCATATAATGATGGTTCAAAATTTCATGCTTCTTTACGGAAACAGTGGGGGCATAAAAACGATCCTATGAAAACGAAACTTGGCACAAATATTATTTCATTCTTATACTTTAAAATCGTGTAATAAGTTTCTTGAAGTTTTGTTTGTAGCTTTTTAATGAAGCGTATTTGTACAGCCGCCATTTGCGTCTCTTGGCAAGGAACAATTTAAGGCCAACTTTGACTAGTATAAATGGCCTCTGGTATATATCATTTGGTCAAAATATCTACATTTTAGTAAACCTTGGTTATTGTTGTTCGCACCAGGAAAGTTATAGCTCTGGGAATTAAAATGTTCCCTGTCAGTAAAATAAACAGTTGCAGCATGTGTGCAAGTTCAATTTTATGCAATTCACAAGGTTATTCTTTGGAAGTCAACGGTTTAAAACAGGAAACAATGACTCACCATTACTTACGTTCTTTCAGCTGCTATAGAAATGATTTTAACTTCTCAGTGTCCTTCTGAGTTGTACTGTAAAATATATCCAGTAAAAGAGCGAGCATTAGTTTCGATGCGACGCTGAATGACAGATGTGGCTGTTTTGATCATCTTGCCTGAGAGGTTTTTGACAATATGATAGAATATACACTTCAAACCGTAACAGATAAGTTTGTCATCTCCATATAGCTCATGAGTATTTAACTCAGTCCCCGTACCCTGAATTAACAACACGAATAACCTCTGAGGTCAGGGGGTCACCTGATATGTCGTTACTTTTCCCCAGTGTCAAATTACATGCGTAACATCGTATTGAATATCACGACATTTATTTCAATCATTTAAAATCTATTTTAAGACATTTCGATTAAAAAAGAGTGAAAAAGTAACATTTCGACATAAATGTTAGCTTCTACGATATCGTTCATAGATGCTTGATACCCTATTTTCAACAATGAATGCAGGATTAAGGATTCTCTCTGATGTCGACGTGACTCATAGTGTTTTGCACGTAGTAACATTTGACACACATCTAAATGTGCATAAAGATAAATACTTAACAATGAGAAACCGATTACTTTCGGGAAAAGCTGGACCAGCGAAGATACTAATGTTTTAAATTCTCCATATTATTTATTTAAGTAACACAAACTACCTGCTACCAGTCACGCTTTGTGTCGCTTGGCAAGGAAATTTTTTCTATCAATTGTAAATTAAGTGAAAAACTTACCCTATGTAAATAAAGGCTTAGTTACATTTTCATTCTTTTATTTTACTAATTTGAAATTTCTGTTATATTTACAGGCTTAATATTCTCTTTCCAAATTTACCATTCAATTTCCCATCCCATATTTGGAATTAAAATTCCTTCTCATTTATATACTGTAAAACCTTACAATCCCATCTCTTGAGGAAGTTATTTGTTATTTGCTTGTGTCGTGAAGGTGTCAAAAAAAGTGCCAGGCATTTATTATTTACTTGTAGTAGTTGTAGTCTTACTCGTTTTCTAATGCACTTGTCAATACAAATCAAACATTTTCACTTCCTTATAAAGTCATTGAACCTCTGTCAAGAGCAGCATGATAAAATATGCTGTAGTGGTAAATTTTGCAATTCGGTGTGAAAATATTACTACTACAATTAAACACACATTTTACATGATCCCTAGTTAACAGCAGCACATAGCTCACTCATTAAAATACTAATATGGCTTGTCGCAAAAATTTGGAATTTTAATCATCGGGCTCATGGCGAGTACAATTGGTCACAGGTTTTTCAATTAAGTCCAGGTAGTTTTTTTTGCGCCGAATAGGCTTGGGTGGCACTTCTAATTCAAGTTTCTGGCAAATGCTTTGTAGCATGCTAAGTTTTAATCACTCTAGTGATCCATCCTTGGCCATGGCACAAATGTCATACTGATCAAATGTGATGGGATGCTGGAGTGTAATGGCCTTCACAGTTTCCCTTGCTCGAGCAAAGTTGTCTTCGCTTGCCCTGATATTGGCATCATTGGGAAGTTGTTGGCAGATTTTGGCTGCACGACTCAAGAAGTAGGACAAGATTTCCTGTGGTGTTAGAAACTCTGAGACTTTGAAAAGGCGAACACCATCTGGCCCGAGTGCATGTCTCATCTCACCTGCAACTATATTACCATCTTACTTTTTGCCCATGGTTTGACCAATTGCAAATTTCACGTCAAGGTAGGCTTTCTGTTGATCGTTGAAACGATAGGCCTTTTTGGCACACTTGAGAGCCCAGCCTTCACGGATGCACTGGTCAGCTACAGTCTCCTGTAACGGCAGCAGTGATGGATATGCAGGCCACACCCTCCTCCAGGCGGAATTTGTAGCCCAGTTTGGCAAGGTCTAACAAAGTCCACTTCTCTAATGACCTAGTGCATCGTTCTAATGACAGGTGTTTTTCTAGAGAAGATAGCCTTTGGAATACCTTAACACACCCATCTTGAGGGCAGGCAAAGATTGACGTTGCTTCTTCAGCAGCTACGTGGGTCTGTTTGGGCAGCCTCTCCGGTGGCTTCTTCTCTGAGCATTTTGTGCCCAGGGATTTGAATCCACCAGGGGAAAATTCTGACATAAGCCAACTGTTATTAGGCTCTGAAATGGGAGCGATAAGACATTATCAAATACATTCCATTACATCATTGAGCTACTAATCTATAATCCTTGACTTTTTAGGAACTTGTGGAAGAGATTCCTTGTTTGGCGGTTAGGTACAGGCAAGTGAGTGACACGCATTAATGTATGGAAACGGATGAATTTGATTAATGACTTGACATCTACATCTTTGAAAACCAGTTTTGTATTGAAATATAACCAAATTAACCGTACGCTGTGAGCCCAAAAGTTGAGGTGGTGGTCAGTGGTAAAATATAGCTTATCATTTGAAATTAAAGAAATGATTTTAAACAGCAAATAAATAAAACCCCATAATATATTTTCCATCTACAGTAGTTAACTTATGATGTTTTCTCCAACACGATCTCTTTACCAATTCCAACGCCATTCGTGGGCCAAGCTGTAATGCTGTCGCCGTGAAATGCAAAATTGTTAAGCTTGCTGATATTGGGGATCTTTCTGCTGTCTTCTACCAAATCTTCAATGGTCTCCATTGAAACAACCCACACCCCATCTATCCCCCTGTGTGAAAGAAGAGCATCTTTGAGCTGATGTGCTGTAGTTACATCATTCCTTTCGTTGATAAAGATTCTGACATGAGATTTGCATGTTGCTGCTAACCTATCAGCAGCACCTTTTTCGCCTTTTGGGTCAGAAAAGTCAATACGGTGTATCTTGACACCAGTAGAGGCTGATATCACTGGGCAAGAAAGAATGGTTGAAGATGAGTGATGACAGCCGGTGTTGTCTTGTCGTAAATATGCTCTGCTAATTTCTTTGTTGTCCAGCTTAATGGTGCTGAGTACATCTTGCATTATTTTCACCACTGAGGAACTTTCTTGATTGCATGACTCGATGATATGAATAAAGCTGTGCCACTGGAGCACACCATCCAGGCGACGGTACACCACAGAGATATGCCGAGAGATCCCTCGCTTACCAAACCAGTCTGCTTGAGATTCTCGATATCTCTGCGGCAGAAATTTCATTGCCCAGTTGTTGACAATTAAGATGTTCTCCTCGTCAAGTTGTTCCAAAACATCTAACCGTGCCCGGTCTTGGTTAGCTGATCTCAAGATGTGACTTTTCCAGGAGAGGATGGCACGTTGTGCTGCCTGGAACAGAAACACAGCTTCGTCCTTTTCATCATCCGCTAGAAATTTTGTTTCGCTGAGGACGCGTTCAATCTCTGTCAGGTTTTCAAGAAGACTTTGGCATCTGTCACACCTGTCCATGTGGTTGTGGTCTCAACGTTGCTGATAATGTACTTCAGTACTGTCGCTAAGAGCAAGCACTGGACAGTGGTCTGCAACTTGAGAGGGGCTGCTAATGTTAACCTGTTGATAACACAAAGTTTTAACATAAGCCCAATATATATAATCAGCTAAACGAAAGGCAGGAAGTTAATGTTTAATTTAACGAGCTCAACACTTTATTTTGTTTCAAGCGACAGGGTTGAATTTCTCCCCTCTTCTTTTATTCGAATGTGCAATAGTTATTACCTAAATTAACTTGTAAATACCTTGAAGTCTCCTTTTAGATACAACTTGTCAGTCTTGAGAGCTTGGGCAATCCTCGTCTTCCACTCCTTGCCTGGACCAAGGTGAGAAATTTGGCGGACAATAACAGATAGGTCATCAAATGCGCGCGCACCTTCGGCTGCAAAATAGTCCAACCCCTGTGGAGATTTTCTTACAGAAGCACTGCATTTGGAGAGAACCCGCAGCATTGTTGACTCACTGAATGGCTTGAAGTTAGTTTCCATACAGTACTGTTTATATTGCTGTACCACCCTCTGCGGTATCATCAGGCGAATCACGTTGGGCACTTCGATTAAGTCACCTGAAGAAAGCTTCAAATGTTTTTGACCGAATGGAAGGTCTTGCACTAGGTGCGGACTCGTAATGAAACCGAGGAAGTGATTGAGTTGACTTAAGTCCACTTGAATCCTCGTAGTGGTCTGTTGTGGTACTTGAGCTCCTTTGCCAAACTGCAGTTGATGAAGCTTAGCCATGGTGAAGCAGTACTTTGTGAGACCTGGAATGTACTGACAAATGTCATTGAAGCTTGCAACCCCAGTCATGATAGAAAGGACCTGCCTGCGAGTGTCCCAGCTGGATGTGTTGTGGTACGCTTCAGCTAAGGCCTGTAAATATGATTGTTCTGAAGGTGATAACTTGTCAACACCCAGAGCCTCGTTCATAGCCGAAGAAGAAGTTAGGTTTTGCCACAAAATGCCAGCATTTTCAGGAGAAACTGTCTTCAAAATGGCTGATACTATTTCAGTGGCTCTGTTGGTTTGGCATAGCTTTGTGCTTTCAGTTCAATTGCTCCAGCTCATCCACGGTTTTCCAAGTGGTTCAAGTTTGCATGACAAAAGGAACTCATTTAGCTTTCCTTGTGGTTCATTTGATGTTATAGGTGCAGATTCGTCACTATAATTTGATGCAGTGCTTCCCGTGTCAGGTGACAGAAAGGTCTCGTCGGTGATTTTAAGTTGGCCAAACGTTTCTGCAAAATCCTCGATAGACTGTTCACTTTCACTTTCCTCCGCAGATGACATCTTGCCACCCTAAAAGATAAGGTAGTAGATATACAAGAAAAATTGTATTCTCAACGTGGCTTTTTACACATTATCGCCTCTATCTCCATTTACTAGTTTAATTATTCAGGTGATTATAGAGTTGCACGCGTTCTGATTGGTCGACAATTACGTCATATCTTGCTATGATGACCCCCGCGTGAGGTTATTGTAATACTGCAGCAATAAGTTTCAAAATGACCGTTGCATAAAGAGGCTACAAAACAACAAAGAAAATGAAAGAATGATACACTTGCTCTGATAATCAACATTATACTTAAACGGTTATTTTCCTCAGGCTCAGTGAATATTGTGGAATAAACCCTAAGACAAAATCAAGTCTTTGATTGTTAATTGTCACAATCAGTATCGCTATTATGATCATACTATTCGAAAAGGGTCCTGGGAACCTGGGAACAAGCTAGTTGGGGTAAGACAATGGTGAAGTGCGCAAGTGACATTATAACTCAGACAAACAAAACAGAATGGTGGAAGATTTGAAGCTTTCTTCAGGCGCGTAAGCTAGTGTTCCTAAAACAATTTTAAAACGAAAATTCATCTTTCATTTTCCCCCAATTTCTCTCAGAAAATGCTTATGTTGTCTGACTCTCGCTGGGTTCCAATAATTTGCATTATATTTTTTTGACTTCCCGTGTTTCGCGTATTACAAGAAACAAAAACTAGTTTAGTGAATCAAGAACAACTGCGCAGTAGAATAAACATGTGGTTTAGCACACTTGGCTAGTTGAAATCTTATGTAAGACATCATAAAACAAAAAGAATGCCGTTACTTTCCACCTTTGCCATCGAACGTAAGCCGATACTCAGCGAGGAGTTAAGGTTTCTGTTTTTTGTAGAAGTAGGGTTTTTTGTCTATTTTTTTTCAGAGGTTTTATTGAGAATTCGATAAAAACAAAACGAAATACTGAGCAAGCCTGTGTTTGCCATTTCCGGTTTAACGTCCTGCGTAAACTCTCTATGTTAAACGGTACTCTTTGGAGACGAGTACACAAATGTGTCCTTTTTACTCACCACTACTTCTACAAAAGGTTCCACACATGACTGAATTTCTATTTCTGGTACGACCGTTTTTTCCTGCTCTTCTTGACTGACTTCTACCAAGTGCTGCTTGCACATCTTACGTATTGCTAAAATAAGAAAAACAAATCCACCATTAATGCAACATTTCCTTCCATGTATTCTCAGTCTTACTTGACCCCTCTAATAGATGTTTGGTACAAAATGAAACGACATTTAACTTACGAGTTCCAACTGGAATGAGCTTTCCTGTAGCTCTTAATACAAATGCAGATTGCATGCTGTCCAATCAGCGATCACCCTTAACTGTATCTGTTTTATGTGCAGCTATTTCTGTGGGAACGCTACATCTCACTTTAGAGCATCTCCACCGAATACCAAATTCTGCTCTATGACGGGGACATATTGTCATAAACTTGTGGGACTCCTCCACTGAAAAAATCCCTGAAATACAATAATGTCAACAATATTTCACACTGTATTTGCTTAAAAATAGTAATAGCAGTGCCAGTTAAACTGTTATTTCAATGTTCCTGCCTATTAGAGGTGAAGATAAATTTAGAACCTCTTTAGGAGTGTTTTTGAAAAATTTCTCCAGCACAGCCATCATTTTTATGAGGGAGTACGCCCCTTGAGCCTTGTCTATACATGTATGTTACATTCTTGCTGCTTTTATATATGTGTGTGTCTGTTGGGGAGGGGGGAGAGGGGGAGGGCACTATTTTCTGTAGTATTAGCAGTCACGACTTTTGATATTACTTTTCTGGGGGGTGGGGTGGGGTGGTCTAAACTAATCATAACAGCGAAAATGAGCGTCGTGAGTGAAACTGATAAAAAACACAGAAACACAGGCTGTCTCGTTTTAGTTATAGTTAGCAAAGGCTGGTGATATACTAGCAGCGAGAGCAAAGCGTAATTTTCGCATTTTCAGCTCGCTGCTTTTGTGCCTCTAAATCAGGCAAGCACTCTTACTGAAATTTGAGCTAAATTAAAGACAGTATGAGAATTAATTTTTAAAATTATATCAAGGAAAACAGGAGCCTTACCTGCTCTGGCTAACAGCAATTTGAATTCACTGTCAAGGGCGTTATCTCCACTTAGTCCGTGTAATTGGTATTGTAATGACGGGCAGCCACGGTTTTCGTTATTTTTGCTTTGTTTTTCCTTTTCATCAGTTCCACTGGTGTTTCAAACTATATCAAGTCATGTCTAACCACTGAGAATGTATTCTGGAGCGACTTCTTGGTGAGGAAAGTTGCCACATCTGCAGAGAAACCAGGTTTTGCTATCTGGTTTAAGCCAACTTTGCGTTATGGATTATCTACGGCTCATCCTACAAACAATAGGGCAGATTCCTCACCTTGTAAGTTATTCTCATTTTGGCAGCTTAGGCATATCGCAACGATCTTTTCAAGTGCCAAAGTTGGAATTTTAACACGTGAGCAGAATTTTAAGCGTTGCAAACACCCTTGTTTGTATTACTCAAATTCATCTGTGACATTTCACTGCGTTTTGCAGGGTGACTTGGTGTTTAAATTGAATCCTGGGCCTAACAATGGTGACCAATCAACTATTCAACCACGTTCTCATCGACGCCAAGCTCCTTTGTCAGCTCTTTTACCAACAACAACCAAGGAAAACAATTACCATTCTTTAATTCCCGTAAGGATCACAACTCGGCTCTCGCGTGATGTTTCAAATTTCTCCCCGAGGAACGTTGACAATTTAGTTTCCATCCCACCCCTTTGTGTTCCTAATATGCATTATTGTTTGCCTAGGGTCAGATTTGGTTTGTGGAATGCCCGCTCGATCAGGAATAAGACAACTACGCTGTGCGATTTTGTGGTTTCTAATCGACTGGATATTATGGTCTTAACTGAGACGTGGCTTAAAGGTGATGATTGCTGACATCTCAAACACACTCTGTGGACAGAAGTTTGTACATCTTCCGAGGAAAAACAGGAACAGCGGAGGCGTTGCAGTCATCTTGCGAAATGGCTTTGGTAGTAAAATGAATGATTACATTGTGTACGCTGCCATGGAGTGCCTGGATGTTACTGTTAAAGCCAGTAATAAATCTCTCACACTTTTATCCATCTATCGACCACCTCCCTCAACCAAGAACAATTTGACTATGTCAATGTTCTTGAATGATTTCAGTAGGCTTATTGAAGATTTATCCACTTCCCAGACATGCTGTTTAATTAGTGGTGATTTCAACTTCCACATGAATGCGTGCAACCCTGAGGCTGAACTTTTTCAGGAACTTATAAATTCTGCTGATTTACATCAACATGTAACATTTCCGACTCATACAAAGGGTCATACCTTGGATTAAATTATTACGACCTGTGGTGAGGAAATTATTTCTCGGCTGTGCTCATCCTTTGAATTGCCTTCTGATCATGCTTCTATTACTTGTTGCTTGGACCTTCCCACGCCACTTCTGATTAGAGTCAACTCTAAGCATCGCAGAGTGCGTAACATTGACCTTGATTGCGTTGTTGAAGATCTGTCTAGTCTGCAAGTGGTGAATAATCTGCCTGCCGATCTTCCTGTGTTAGTTAATGCTTACCACTCTCAATTGAGCGACCTACTTGACAAGCATGCTCCTATCAAAGAGCGTACTACAACGTTAAGGTCTCATGCACCTTGGTTCTCAGATGAGCTGAGCCTTGAAACGTGACAAACGGCGATGTGAGAGGCGGTGGGTTAAGTCAGGCCTTGAGGTGCACAAGTAACTTTACAGAGATTCTGCGTGCAACTATTATGCAGCTATAAAGGAGGCAAAGAGAGCACATTTTAGCAATAAGATTTCAAACTCCAATCAGAAACAGTTATTCAATCTTATTGACAGTCTGTTAAAGGTCAAAGGATCACCGACTCTACCAACTCATGATTCTGAGCTTGTACTTGCAAACCGATTTTGTGCATTCTTCACTGATAAAATCAGCACTCTAAGGTTGGAGCTTGATACAATGCCATCCAGAAGCCTATCGATACCTTATCAAGAACAGCCTTCTTCCACTTTATCGAAGTTCAAGGCAGTTTCGCTGCAAGATGTAAAACAATCCATCATGGCAGCACCTTCCAAGTCCTGTTCACTGGATCCACTTCCGACCAGTTTACTGAAAAAGGGTATCGATGTATTGCTACCTTGTATTACCTCTATGATAAATTGATCGCTAGAGGTTGGAGAGTTCCCTGCCACCTTCAAGCATGGCCTTGTAACACCTTTATTGAAAAAATCGGTCTCAACCATGAAATACTGAAGAACTACCGTCCAATCAGCAACCTTCCCTTCCTTGGTAAGATGATCGAATGCGTAGTAGCAATGCAGTTTAAGCACCATCTGGTCATCAATAACCTGTATACCAAAACTCAGTCAGCTTACCCTGCATATCATAGCACCGAAACAGCCTTGCTGCGAGTTTCCAACGACATCAACTTAGCGCTTGACAATCACGATGATGTTGTTCTAGTCTTGCTTGACTTATTGTCTGCCTTCGACACCGTAGACCATAGTGTCCTTATGGATAGGTTATACACCCGGTTTGGTCTGAGAGGTACTGCCCTGGCTTGGATCAAAT
>Ga0126339_10002345_pt1 | contig 13494 bp, 4 predicted proteins | sample OrbTmetagenome_2_FD_92532 | JGI IMG/M metagenome (GOLD analysis project Ga0126339, IMG submission 92532) | Coral microbial communities from Petempiche,Puerto Morelos, Mexico - Orbicella T R C metagenome | ecosystem: Host-associated > Invertebrates > Cnidaria > Coral | place: Petempiche,Puerto... | reverse complement strand
TCCTCCTCCTTCCATATAGCCCCCAGTGGGGGATAGGGCTGCATAGTCGGCTAATTGTTAAGATATCATTTTTGCATTGAAGGTGCGGTCTGTGTTGGGCCCTCTTCCTAGTTTTCTTGATGTGAGCGTGGTGAAACTCAAGTGAGTTATCTATGTCACTTCAGTTACTTTATTGCTAGAATTGGTCAATGATATGAAAAGAAAACAACTTTACATATTAAGAGTAACAACTGACTTGTTCATCACTTTCAAATTCGTAAAACTAAAAGTCAGACTCTTGTGAGTTCTTTATACTAAAATGTGTGTGAAAGTGGCGTTGCTTGTGATTAAAAACACTACAATGTGTACGGTAGAGAGTGTTAATTAGGTACTAAATAGTTTTGCTTTGATTTCTTGGATAAAGAGTATTTTGTAAATTAAGCATTCACATTTCTCACGACATTTCTTAAGGATGGTAAATTTTTCCCGAAGATCTTTGTTCCTCTGATTATGGGCGTCACGCAGGTGTTGTCTAATAGCGGAGTGCTTGTGTTCCTCAATGCGTTGGAAAAGGTGTCTGCGTGCATAGCAAACGTAATCTGCATTACACAGATCACATTCGAATTTGTAGACAACACTTTGTTGATTTATTGACGGTGGTTTGGCCTCTGCTACTTTTTACTTATATCGAAAGCCTCCGTTATTAGAACTTTACATATTGTATGGATAAAGTCTCAAGGAGAGTTCAAATAGTCAGTGAACTCTCCTGACTTGGTGCGCAACATTGGAGTGTCTCAGAAGTCTGCCGGAATAGCCACGAGTCATTAAACCGTATACTTAACAATTATTCAACGAGCGCACGTTGGATATGAGATGATATGAGATGCGCATAGCGCTGAGTTTGCTATAATCATCTCATATCCAACAAGCACGAGTGCAGTAATTGTTTTATTAACACCCCTCACCCCCCAAACAGAAAAGAACGGAAAACTAACGTAAAGTAAAAATAATAACGCCCCCAAAAATTACGCGTACCCTTACCATATTTGTGGAGCATGGTATATTTTGCTCATGTACCATGATGGCTAAGCCAGTGAAAACTCCTGAATTGCATTATCCAATGATCCACTTTTTAATAATAGTTAGTAGTCGCTTCTCACTAATAGGTACTCTATATATAAATACGGAGGCGGATTACTACTACGAGCTTTCTAATAGACCAATTTTGATATATTACAATTCAGCCTAAAACAATTCACAAACTCTGTAGTTATTCCCCAGAGCCTCGTGCTGAGTTCTGTTGTTTTAGGCTGAATTTTAATGTATCGAAACTGGTCTATTGGAATGAATTTACGGTGTTTGCTATTTGCTACTCAAATTTGTTTTCAGTCCAGGCTCAGTGAAAGCAGACATTTTGGTAAAAACACTCCAAGACACTGACGATTCAGTAAGAAAAAGGCTGAAGGCAGAGGTCGACAATGCAAAGATTGGAAACTTAGCAGTGGACCGCTACTATTACACTATTGAACAAAGCCAAGGTATGACATTGCATGCTGTTATACAGCTTGAGGTTAGTTGCGCCTTTACTGGTTGATTTCTGGTCACATGGCAATCGCTAAAGCCAAATGTCGCCCGCTCTCTCACTAATCAGAGGCTACCTTAACTTGGGGATAACCACAAGCTGGGATATTTTGTCTGTAGTAAGGCTGGTAAATCGCTTTTTTAATGGCGAATCTATTTTTAACCATAAGCATAAACGAGGCACATACAACAGACGCACTTTTCCCGCCACAAAAGCTGGGAATGCGAGCGTGAAAAAAATATTATGTCATTGGGTGGCACAATGTAGTCACGTGCTTTTCCCTTGGGTTCTGTTATTTTCGCTGTCGCAGAATAAAGGTACGCGGTAGGCGTTTTATCTCGTTTGAGGTAAAGCGGGCGAGAATTTGAGCCTGAAAACCATACCGGCCTGCACAGCCCATATAGCTTATACATGGGAGTACCCTCTATCTACCCTCCGGATTTTCGGGAGCCGTTATTTTCGTGTGGGTCGTTACTTTTGGAATTCTACGGTAATGGGGTGTCCGTAATAGCGGGGTGTCTGCAAGGCGAGAGCTTACTGTAATACATTTTACATTATAATAGTAAATGAACCAAAAGATGGACACTATTTGATGACATGGCTTCAAATAATACCAAAATGTGTCTTGAAGTTATATTGTGAAGCCTGGAAATTTTCTCATTTGCTTTCCTTTTTCGCGACCTCGAGAACTAGACTTTTGTAAGATCACTTCGATTGTGCTTTTCGGATGAAAAATAACAAAAAAAAAAAAAGGATTGATGGATTTTTCAGAATCGTTAATTAGCCAAAACTGATGAACCCGTAAGTTGCCTGAACCGCCCTTCACAGGAATCTTACAATTGGAACGCAAAGAATGGTTGCACAGAAACGCGAAGAATCCTTACACAGGAATGCAGCGAATTCACCCCATATCCACGTGTCCACATGACTATAATCACACTGTATCGAGACACCTTTAAAGACTCGTGAAATTTCTTTCCATCTCGCGTTATTGCTATACATTGAACTCCAAAATTATGACTAAATAATCACTGGCCCCTTGGGAAACAATTCGTTTCTCGGAGAAAAAAAAAACTGTTTCCCTAATGAACAGTAATTAAGTGTAATGACATACCGTAGAAAAAAGTAATGACATAACATTCATGACATGGCATGCTTTATGCTTAAAATGTTAGTTTTTGATTATTCGCCTCCTTATCTACATAGGTTGTCCATCTACGTTTGAAAATGTGACGTGGAATGATGCAGTTTATGGCGATTTTGACGTACAGCCATGTCCAAGAGGAGCGAAAGGTTAGTCAAGCTATCCTCTACCACTTTTATATGAGCTAACAGAGAAATCCAGAAGCCGAAGCGCTGGTCTGCGTTTCTATTCCGGGCCTTTGTCAATTTAACTTTTATTTTATGTTAAGGTTTTGCCAAGCGAAACTGTTCTTCCGGGGAGTTCTGGTACTACCCGGACTACACAAGCTGTAAAAGTGTTGAGTTTGAAAACCTCAGAAATCAGGTCAGTTTTGAAAGTGATTTGCTGATAATTTACATCTGTTGAATTACACTTACCAGCATGCTTTTCAGGTCAATATGCATCCCAATAGTAATAAGAACAATAAATAACAGTTATTCGTTTAAGGCGAATAATTGTTTTAGTATAATTTGGTATAATTTTCAGTGGTGAATATCATGAGCTACAAAATAACGGGCTAAGGCATAGAAACACACTCTCTTCTTGAAAGTGTTGTGCTGTGTCGGTGGGCAGGAGTATCAGTTAGCTATTTAGGTCAATTTAATTGCTGCAGCGAGTCTGTGAAGCAGTCGTGTCGAGGGTTAGCCCGTCATCGGAGCAAGAGTGTCGAAAAATCGAAACATCAGTTTCAAAGAACTCGTTACACAGATGAATGTACCAACCTCAAGTCTATAATCCACAAAGTGCTTTTCAAATTCTGCCCTTGTCCCTTAGAAAATAGCTAAATAACCCTTGTGAAACCCATATGTGATAGTTTCCTCCTTACGATATTTTGCTATTGGTAATACACCTTATTCCAAAATTGCAGCCAGTTTATTATTCTTTTGTTTACATGGTAATTAGCCCTCTTTGCCTCGTCAACACGTACAGAATACAAAAGCAGTTTTGAAGTGAAAATGAGGCAAAGGGGGCTAATAAACATGCACACTAAAGAATAATAAATTGACCGCCATTTTGGAATAAGATGTATAGTAACAAATTATTTACACCAATTACTAGTCCCAAGGGTCACAGTAAGTTTTGTTTTCCCGAGAATCTCGCTGTGTAGCTGGAGTTTAGTGTATAGTAATAAAGCAAGAAGAATTACCTCTAGGATACAATCAAGATAAAGGACACCTGAACATTTGTACATTCAAATTCAAGTCGTAGGAGCAAACTAACCCTAAAGAGGGTCAGTTCTTTGATATAAGTTACGTAATGCATGAATGTAGAATTCCAAATAACTTTTCATGTGGACGTAAATTGATAAATTCAAGCGTGGATGGTGAATGTTTTATTCTCATTTTGAACATCTGCTTACAGTGCGACGCTTTAAACGTTCGAATTTTAAGTTCAGAAGTCTTCTTATTGGCAGCTGTGTATTTTCGGAAAGAAAATGTCAAGTCAAAGTAACCTGTGGCTAGTATGGAGAGCTGGCGACAGCTTTTTAATTGTACGCCCATCGGGCACCATTAACAGCACGCCTTAGATTAGCTTCATAACAATGTTTGTAAGCAGATTTCATTGTGTGTTTTCATTGTATCTTGTTGGGGCTGCAGGTCAAGCAATATACAAGTGGTATCGTAAATAACGAAAATGCAGAAAGGAATATCCTAACAAGCTTGGAAAATCTGTTTAACTTGTCGACACCAAATGAGGACTTCGCAATGATGGCAGGGGATGTTGCTATAAGCGCAGAAATATTGGAATTCATCGTTGATTATATTACTAAAGAAAACCAAGATGACGCTCACAGCTCCACCGAAGTCAAGGTAACATGTATGTTTGTATGTTACTCTAAAAGCAAGGATTTATTTCCCCAAAAAGAGTGAGGTTAAGATGTATTTTAATATTTAAACATTGACTAAATTGCTTTTTGTTCATCAGTCAATGATCAGAGAAATGAATGAGGCAAACTTGTTCAATAAGATTTTTATTATTATTTTATGAATTTATTTGATTCGTGGTCAATCAGATCAAAGCATAATGCTTGTTAATCAAGTTCCTCACAGATAATTATCGGCCCTGACTCGTCCAACTTGTTTTCCTGTGCCTGAGGGTGCGCCCCCCCCCGCCCCCCGTAGTCATCTGATGTTTACTTGCTCATCTATTTCATCTACTAGTTCCGGAGCCGTACTTTCTTAAACGTCTTCGTATGGATGCGCTGCGACGGTCAGCACTGATATCCATCTTCTTTTCCTTTTATTGCAATTAAGAAACGATCTGGAAGCGGCAAACAGAACATTTGACGTTCTAATAATTATTTTTCTCTTTAACAGCATGTTATCAACGTTGCAAATAGCGTTCTTCACAGGAATAACGAACAGGAGTTTATAGTCGCTCAAAAGGTGCTGTAAAAATCGTGTTTGAATTTTTGTAAAAACCTTCAGAGTGTTTCAGTATTTATTAGCATTCACAATATCCAACCTAAAGTTTCTTACTTTTATTCGTCTTTAGTTGCTACAGACGGCATCAAGATTCATAAGAGTTCTTGAGACATATGGTCTCCAGGCTGCTCGGGTAACTTCATTTGAGGGCGACAGGAATCTAGAAATATTTATATCCGAGAATGTTGGTAAGTTATTTATATATGTTATGGAGATACGAGCAAAGAACTAACTGAACTGACCTGATTCGACGGCGAGAACTAGATAAGAGTTTTAAGATAGTGATACCCTCTAAATTATGCGGAAAATATGCAAGCGATGCACTCAATGGCCGTTTTTATACTAAAGACGCATTATCCGTCTGGACGAACTTGGGCAAACATTTGTAGTTCGTCTGGTTATGCGTCTCTAGTATAAAAACGGGCACAAGACGTATTATGCGTCTAGACGAACTATCTCTCCTAGCTCGTCGTTCAAGACGAATTTCGAAGTGTAGTTCGTCTAGACGCATAATACGTCTTGTGCCCGTCTTTATACTAGAGACGCATAACCAGACGAACTACAAATGTTTGTCCAAGTTCGTCCAGACGGATAATGCGTCTTTAGCATAAAAACAGCGAGGACGCATTGTCCTTCTGGACGGATAATGCGTCCTCTAGTGTAAAAACGGCCAATTACAGTGTCTTACTAGTTCAGTTTAAGAGAAAATCATGATGACACTTGTTATTTTTGGTAACAGTTATGGGTGCTGGTAAAGCCGATCCCGAGAGTATCTCAAAAGATGTCATTTTTCCAAACTACGAGTGGGCCGAATTGGCAAAAGTTCAACAACAATGGAATGTCACCACGTTCGTGGTGTTAAGCCAGAAAGTAATCAAATCCATGAATCCTGGTAAGTCAACGGAATGTTAATTTGCTTTACTTACTGTATAGTAAAAAGCAAAAAAGTAAATGTAACCCGATAAGCGCGAGCAAATACGAGCTCTTTTTACTCTGAGTGTCTGAAGGCTTTGGTTTTACCGGAGACTTAACAATAATGATTAGTAGAATTCTAATTGGACACTGATGCAATTGCTGCAATCTGATTGAGTGATCGCACACTATCAGCATATATCACTATTAGCGTACAGTGCCTGGAGGTCGTCTACAAAATGACGACGGTTCGTTGGTTTTCTAAAGTTTTGAAGGAAAATTTTAATGCAAATGGATAATTAAATTCCTGAGAAGACGAAAAGAAGGACAGTAACGATTTCTTCACTTGAAATTATTGAAAAAGAGATGCGCGAGCGCACCAACTTCAATTTCAAATGACAATTCAATCCGAGCGATCTTTCTAAAACATAAAGTTTAATAATACTTCGAAAAGTAAATTTCAGTTAGAATTCTACTAAAACAATTAGATTATTTGCTATCTCCTCATAGAAATCTCGAGCTCATAATCCAATTGTTAATTAGAGTACTACTTCAGGTTTCCAGATTTAATGACTGTCCTTGAGTTTGCTTTCAAATATGTCGGTATGTATTGTAAGAGCTCGTTTCAATGTTTTGCACGGATTCCAGTAAAAATTTCCATTTGTGCTGTCAAGAACGTCGTTATGACTGCATATCATTGAGGTAATTTGTATAAGAAATCACATGATTTCGACTCCGATTATTTAGAATAAATTAGCACAAGTAAATTTTTGTAAGACCAAAAAAGCATTCAACGAGCCCGTAGGGCGAGTGCAATTGGTCGTCGTTGAAACGTTTACGAGAGCTTATTTATTGCAAATGAAATGATAATAATCATTTGATTACTTGTTAATTTTAAATATGCAGTATAATTTCAACTTCAAATTTCTGTTTGGAATTAACTGACACGCTCTCACCCAATCAGCGTGCTGAGAGTTTTGCATGTATATTACTACTAACAATATCGAAATACGGTGTTATTTCTGATAGAAGGCTTTGAACCATGTCTTGACAGATTCAGTTCTCAAAAGTTATCTTTCCTAACTACATAAGTAATTTTGTTCATCTTGATTACAAATCATGTCCAAATTTCATGTCTAATTTCGTCTGTTTTTATATTTTATTTTTTGGCTTTCAAGGTAAAAACGGAATAAGATTTGCTGGCTTCTTATATAGAACACTCACCAGGATCCTTTCTTTTGAAAGGTGGGTACAGTCAGTCAAATCGCAATACTATTTACTTCACTATTTACTGCCAAGGTAAACTGAGAGGAACGATAGACAAATCTAACCTTGCTTTGAACAACTAAACAAACGGAAGAAAAAAAGACATTTTTAACCTTGGAAAGGGATTTAGCACAAGCACTGATACGGCTGAACATACAAACATCAAAAACGCATATAATAAATGAACAAGAGGCTAGGTCAGAGGGAGGGGGACCAGTGGACTTTTAACCATGCAGGAAACAACTTCAGCTTTTTGTCAAAACGGGACAACTCGGAATTCAGTTTTTCACGACTGGCGCCTTAGATGTTTGGCCAGGCTGGCTCCTTAAGAGAGTGACATGGTGTTAACTTGTGCAATCTTACATTTTTAGTGCGTATAGTGACAAAGGTATGGCCTTTGAAATCAACTCAGCAGTAATTTCTGCCTCCACGGACCCAAAACCAGATTCCAAATTAACCGATCCCGTCATCATCGCCTCTAGTAACCTGCAAGAAGTTGATGTAAGTTGACTTATTTGGTAATATATATTTTTCATTTAACATTGAAGGCTTCAAGATTGTTATTTGCCTGTGAATAAAAAGTTTATTAACCGGTGACCTGTTTATTTCAGCTCGATGGTGATGAGCCAATTTGTGCATTTTGGGATTTTAACATGTAAGTATAACGATAGCTTTACTTTACGTGCAACCTAAATTTGGTCACCAATTAAGAAGCAATAGCTAATCGGAACTCCTTTTCTAGGAATGCTCCTCACGGGGGATGGTCTAAGGAAGGCTGCAACACCTCTTCGTACAATCGTATGCGAACAACTTGTCGGTGTGATCACATGACTAATTTCGCGGTGTTACGGAACAGAGCTCTTCCTCCAAACGTACAGAAGGTAAGTGCAAGCGTCATATAGGAAAACTCACTGAATACAGTTATCAAGTGTCATCAAGGAAAAGTCACTGAATACGATTATAAAGCACCACTGGTTCGACTTAAGGACGGTGCTCGCTTTTATTAGTGCGCACACGTTCTGCGCATCATGCAAGGCATGGTTTAAGCGCCACGCGCGCGCTGGGGTTGACGTTGACGTAATCAACCACGCTTCCAAGTACACGACTAAAATGAATGCAAAATTTTCCTACTGTGACCAAATCAAGTTTAATGAACCTGTACTTACACCAGGAACACCAGAATAGCAGCATACCACTAACTGTTAACGTCTTTCAGATGAAAAACTAGCAGTTATCTGTCAAACATTATAGCGGAGCTCCGGCGGCCCGAAGGGCCGCGAAGGGGAGCCCCATACTCATATTATTACTAAATTCACTCGTACAAAACGATAGTTCCAAAACTTTTGTAAGGGTTCCTTCCTTTGCAATGCTTTTGTTAGATACCCTATTTGTCAGCGATTAATTGTAACTAGTCTGTTAAAAGCTGTGTTTAGATGACGTGCTTTCATTTTTTCTGCAGATAACATCAGGAATAAGTGACTTCATCCATTGTCTCTTGATCGCTTGCTGGATAATAATCGCATTTGCAGGAATAACATTTTTACTTCTCTTAATTTTAAGCCCGTAAGTACAATAATATAGATTTGTACTACCCTTTTCAAATTCCGTATATTAGCACATTTTATCCAAAAGCAGCCAGCGAACAAGTGCCATTTTTGGCAAACTGTAATGTGCAGGGTTTCATGTAACCGAACAATTGAGAGAACGGATGCTGAAGCTGGGAGAACTTAACACATTTATTCAACATGAGGTCGAAAAGCATGTGGCAGATCTCTACCTACTGCGCATGCGTAACGTACATGGATATTCATGTAATATAACACGGACCTTCGTTGAAGCCCTTTTTATTATTCAATCAAAGAAAAGCGCCAGAACATCCCAGTCATCATGGCGCAATTTCCTAGCGATTTGGAGATGAAAATTGTGGGCCCAGTCCAGTGTCAGAGCCCGGAAATTTTCCCTCTCCCGCCACTGTTTCGTTCGATTAAATGGGATTCTTAACTAGGTTTAGCAAATTTTTAGACACTTACATTAATGATACCCTGATGATACCCTTGTTAAACAAAGTGAATTATTGAGGTGAACTTCTCCAATGAGAAGGCGCATGGTGCGTTTTTTTCTGTTTCGCTTTCAGATGGTTGAAGCCAGATCGTACATGGGTGATGCATATGTGTGTCTGTGCTTCGATCCTTGTAGCCTTTGTTCTAATCCTGCTCGGTCTAGCTTCTTATAACGACTTGGTAAGATGAAGATGCTAGTGGCGGTATAATTACTAGCGGTACTTATTGTTGCTTCCTTATTACAAGTGAACAAACTGGAACTGATTTATGGAGACAAATAAAGTGGATCTGTGATAAGATCGCAGATTCATGGTTCTGTTTCAAAGTTGACCAGCGCTCTTAATAGCTTTGACATCGCTTCTGCTTACTTTTATGCAGTTTTGGTGAATTAAGATGCTCCAAATGTTTGATAGTTACATAGCTGTAATTTATTGTTTGCTTGTAGGAGTTGTGTAATCTTTTGTCGTTCCTGGTTCATTATTTCTTCCTTTGCTCCTTTTCGTGGATTCTTGCCGAAAGCGTTTATATGAGAACTTGGGATACGGAAAATGGACCGAAAAAGAAATACTGGATTGGATATTTCCTGCTTGGTTGGGGTGAGTCACCGTAAATTTAATCTAAAACGTTGTTGTTTTATTTCAATAATAATAACTACAATGACAATGAGACCCTTTTGTCATTTCCTTCAAGGTTTGCCTGGAATTCCAATGCTCATCACGTGGTTTATAAACAAGCTTTCGGGTTTTGAGAGCTACCTATCGTAAGTTTTGTTCCTTCAAACACTTCTTAGCAAGTAAGTTTGTTTATAACCTCCCCCCTCAGACAACCAAATTAAACGGGAAAAACAATAGCGGTAGAGGGAAAGACTCTTTCAGAAGATTCTAAGCAATCTTTACACCATCATAATTTAACTCTTAAAATTATCCTGAGAAGCTCAGCAATAATCAAACGTAATGTATTCTACATCCAGTCTTCTTGACAATATACAAAGGTTTACATAGACGCTATTAATGATCATAGCTGATATGCATGGCATAGATATAAAAAACAATGATTCCGTAGGATCCGCTTTGTAGATTCTACGAAGAAAATACACGGAATAATAACGCTTAAATTTTGTTTGCATTAGGTGCTGGATGTCCTTGTTTAACCCTTTGATATGGCTGTTCTTCATACCGGCGTTAGTTTTCTTTGTGGTAAGGTATCTTTCGCATCTTTCAGTTGTTTCATTTTCGGCAATCAATCAGAAAGTGACTGCAAGCTAGTAATCCTTGTTCTAACGTTTTCCTTTAGCTTAATTAAAATCTAAGAAAGTAGACGCTATCAAAGCTTTAAGTTTTTTTCGCGTCTTCGCTGTTTTTCACTCAACTTAATTGTTCTCCACCGTTTAATCCCCCAGGTTTTTTAGTTCCTAAACTTCATTTTTATTTTTGTTGGTTGCAGTTTAATTGTGTAACATTTGTCTTAATTAAAGGGTCACTTACTTCACTTACAATGAAACGAAAATAGAATTACATAAGTGCATTGAAGTTAACATACTTAAGATTGCATTACTCGATTGACCAATTAGCAATAACTTAAAGCAAATAGACGGCACGCAATTCATTCATAAGAGATGACACATTAGAATGCGTAAAATATTTGCAACCATGGAAATTGCAAAACAAACTGATGTTTAACACCCGGCTTGTTCAATCGATCCAAACCGATCGAAAAATCAATGGAACTTTAATCGTTTGACTGTTTTGCGATTGGTTCTGCATCAGAACTCCAAGTTTATGATGACTGGTTCGATCACCGAACTCGATCACCGAACTCGATCAAAATTAAAAGGGGTAAGATGAAGAAGAGCATTAACAGCGGAGCAAATGAAACTGCCTTTGTAATATAAAGGTTGTCGGATAAGTCCGGGACGAGTTAAAACTCCCGTTAAAACTGGGCCTTAAAGGAGCACAGTCACCGTTTGCGCATATTGAAAAATATAGCCTCAATTTTTCAAATTCGTCGTTTGTAATCCGTGTTAATCTTCTCCATCCTTAGCCATCCTTGTTCCTTTATGGTTTATCATTATGTCTTTGGTGTTTTTCTACTTATTAAACTGTTGTTTTTAGGTTTCCTTCAATTTAAAGGTAATTTTGTATGTGGCCAAAATAACTCAAAATACCGTGACTGAGCTCCTTTAATGTGTAAAGAATGACCACACAAATAAGATATTCACTTGGACGACAGTGTACAGTATTTGTAAAACAACAATAAATAGCGCCACCAGCTTTCTCATAATATTTACTCACCACAGAAAGATGGCGGATAGCAAAATGGAATTTTTATTCGTAGTGTTCCTCGGTTTAATTCAGGGAAATTCATAACCCAACAGGTCTAAAGGAATGCTGTAAGCCTGCTACTTCATTCCCTAAAGAAGGAGAGGCTTCAGTATGGAACAAAAATTTGTTTTTTCGGCCAGACCTTTTGCTTATCGTGACTGTGGTCTGTTACATTTCTCCTCTTCATTTAGTTTGGACTAAATATTAAGGCTGAATATTTTACACTGTACTGAATACCTGGCATGCTTTCCTTCGGTAGGTCACCTGCGTTATTTTCGTGATCGTATGGAGAGCAGTAACTGGATTACCAAGACAGAAGCTGAAAGCAGACTACAGAAAAACACGATTCAGGTAACTGATATCACATGGGCATCGCCAAATATCAGAACAGTGTTCAGTACGAGAAAGTATGCGTAACATGGTACTTCTTTCCATTTCCTTTATAGACGTGTTGTTGTTAAGACTAGTCTACAAAACATGATTCTGTTTTTTCAGGGTCCATATTCGTTACTGCATCATCCTTATGCTTATGTTCATGATCACGTGGCTGGTTGGCATTCTTTTGATCACTTATTATTGGAAAGCGTTGCTGTGCGTCCTGTTCATCATATGCTGCGTAATCACGGTGAGTGAAGTAACGTATTTTTAAATTGTTCAACTCGTAGTGGTATACGACACCAGCAAAAGCTGTCTCGATTGTTCTTCTTATGTCGTATAATAACGATTATTATTTTGAAGCAAGTATTCTTTTGTAATTTCAGGGATTTATGCTTTTGTTATTTTATGTGATCATGGATAGACAGGTGAGCTTATCACTAATTAATGAAAGTGAGTTCCATTTTGGTGGTTACATCTAGCAGTCTACGTTATGGCTCGGCCCGGAAAGTGGGCACTGCTAAAGCTTTTATATAAGCTGAGGGTTTTTGTTTTGGCTCTTCTCAGCTTGATAATCTTCGGAATGTTTAATACCACTAATCTGAAGTGTCATATATTTGCTTCATTATTGCGGATGACGTAATTTTGTGACAACGTTTCGTTTAATTTCTCCTACGTGTCCAGGTCCGTGATGCCTTCAGGCAGTGTTGTTGCTATTGTAAACGAGGCCGACGAGGAAGTTACTGGGTAAAAGGAGATAACGTGTGGGTACAGAAACCACCGGAACAACTTGAGGTAAGCTTATCTCGCTAATCTAGTCAATAAATATTCCACTACTTGTCTTCTTACTGACTCAATTAACTACTGTAGATGATCGAGGTTATTTGAAATTTCTTACTCAAGCTACATAATAAACGTTTCAAATAAGATAATTTTTAAAATAACAATTTAAAATCACGTGTTCGAGCTTCGTCGTTTTCTGATTTGTGGGTAACTCGAATCCTTTGCAAACTTTCTAAATTATCTTTGTTTGTTTTGATTATGTGTAGAACTACATCAAGCTTAATAATTTCTTGCGACACCACTAAACTTTTATTGATTTGACCATTGAATAGTACGAGTAGCTTATTCGCCTAGCGCCTTCCCTGTTTCTTTGTTGTCTAAACTAGACTGTTGCGCGAATAAAAAACTCTCACTTTTGGGATTCATTTGCGACTTTTGCCGTTTCTGAAAAAAATGATAATACTAATTTACATGAAATATATTGACATTTCCAGTTATATTGAGATTTTTGTAAATCTTAGTTGCGTGAGCCGTTTCATAGTATTAGCGCTATATAAATGTACAATTGTTACTACTACTATTATTATTATTATTATTATTATTATTA
>Ga0126339_10002344_pt1:7500-13495 | contig 13495 bp, 5 predicted proteins | sample OrbTmetagenome_2_FD_92532 | JGI IMG/M metagenome (GOLD analysis project Ga0126339, IMG submission 92532) | Coral microbial communities from Petempiche,Puerto Morelos, Mexico - Orbicella T R C metagenome | ecosystem: Host-associated > Invertebrates > Cnidaria > Coral | place... | reverse complement strand
TCTATCTTAATAACCCTTGATCGCTTTTAAGTTATATCTACGCTTGTAATGGATGAGAGAGCGTCATCGTGGATTCAGAAAGTACAGGAAGCTTGATGTGAATGGATTTCATCTTGGCCTTCTACCAAGGTGGCACTGAGCCAAACACGCGAGGAAAATTATCCTGCATTCCCACATCTGAAAGGCCTGTCTTACAGGCTATGCATATGCTATCATTCACTCACTCAAACCTCTTCAGGCTATGCTATATTCGACGAAAAAATAAATTGTTCCAACTATAAACAGAGAGAGACTCCATTGACCAAAATGGTGACAGCGGAGATGAGGACAAGATCACTGAAGAGCGAAATTGTAAAGGTCGTTCTTATCTCGATGCTGTTTCGCCCTGAAGTGAAAGAAGATTCAATTGAACCATTGAACCATTTCATCTTAGATGCAAATCTCAGTTACCGATAGATCAATCAGGAGTTGAATGAGCGGTATTAACTGATTAAGATATGGGCATACATGAAAAAAAAACTCCAGTTGATAATCCCTAATTTCTAAATACTTATTCGTTGCTTAACCTCAAATACAAGAACTCCCATGCCTGCATGCCCATTGCAGTTTCACTTTATCAGCTATCCGTCCCATTTAGCAAACCCCGCTTTGCAAATCCGAATGAGCCGGTCCTCATCCGGGGTCCACACGATGTCAATCAAGAATGTCCTTGCGACCACAGTATGCTTAAGAAGAATTTCGCGAAAGCCAGATTTAAGATTGTTGAAGAGCTGACGTAACAGGCCTTGTTGTAAAAATAAATCTTGTACTCACTGTCTTTTTTTTTTTTCTACTTCACAAAAGGTATTTTAATACCCTTGAAAGTAAATTTAGTATCTCATTATATCTATATACCTCTCCCGTAGGGCCACTAAACAAAGGAATACCCAAAGAAATGTATTAGTAATTACACATGGTAACAATAAAACCACCCTAAGACGGCAAAACAGAGATTTAATAGCACCAATCTAGCCTGGATTTCGTAGTTTTTAGTCAAGTAAGTCAGTCACATATACAATATAATATTCAGTTTCGCTAGAAAATAGATCTGTGGTTCAAATCATTTGAATAAAAGCCAGACATTATTATTTTAATTTTGGAGTCAACATGAGAGTTTCAATCAACACTCCAGCCTGCACTAATTGCTAACATAAATTCCATTCTGTGAAAAGGGAATTTAAATATATATAATGGAATAAGGAAAATTGCAATTTGGAACAGCAAAGCGTATGACCAGGCTGGATATGCCGCCTTGCAAATGAAAACACAATACGTTTATATATATATATTAACTTATCTATTCGTGACAGTGATAAAGAGATTCCTTAAGCTGTGGTTATTGTTAAAAACAGGCGGTGAAGCCTAAAAGGTCATTCGTTGCGGGCAGATAAACTTCACAGATGTAGAGAAAACCAAACTGATATCCGAGAAATGACTATTTAGCTCTAGGTACATTCACATGCATCATTTTTTTTTCGGTTAGCACGGTTTCGGTGGAAAGTCGCGAATCAAAAAAGTTTAACTCCGCGGTCCAGAATTGTTTTACTTCTCAGACACGCTGGACGCAACCTGATCTTTTGAAAATAAGAAAACTCAAAGCGGTAGAACGTGGCATCAACACAGCATGACAGATAAAAACAACCAGCTCAAGTAATTAAACATGCAAAACATTGCATCTCGCATTGACAATTAGCGAGCCTCTTATCGAGCGGTTAGTCCTCAATGAATTCATCACAATATATTAACAATTTCTTGCTTGGATAAAACTACGTTTGGAAATTTTGCCAAAAAAAAAAAGGTTAAATAACCTTCTCTGTTGAAACAATCACCTGAACACCACGAGAAAGGCCAACGTTTGATATTTTTGTTTATATTATTTTCTGTGATTTTCCTTTTAAAACCACTAGTCGCCGGTGGGGCAGGTGTTTTGGAAAATGTTCTTCAAAGCATCGCTAGTTAAGAATCCAAGCCCAAAGCTTTCCGTTGCTCCTCGTAGTGTGCAATATTTCGTTTCATGATATCCATACATGGTCCTAGAAGCCTCTCAAACGCGTCTACATTCAAACAAGCGCACTTCACTTCGCCGCCATCCGCAAACACAGAGGCAGATCGCGGGTTCTTTGTTACAAGCGCGACTTCGCCAAAGTAGGCTCCTTTCTTTAGGTGTGAGATTTCTTTGCCTGAAACCGTGACGCGAACGGTACCTTGCTCGATAAAATACATACAGTCCGCCTCGTCGTTCTGTCGTATAATACACTGGCCTTCTTCGAAGATCTTTGTTTCCAAAGCGTCGGCTAAATTCATTCTCTCGTACGCCTGTAGCTGTGCTAACATGGGCACGTTCTCCAGAAGCGCCTCGTACATTTGTCGCTTCCTCGCCGCGGCACCGACGACAATTCGCCGAAATGTCGCTTGGTCGAGAGCCCAGATGCTTCCTTGGGATTTAGCTATGATAGTAGCATTTCTAGGGCAGTTGTACATGAGAGCAAGTTCTCCAAAGCTGCCCGCGTCCTTAAAAGTGTGAACTTTCACTTCCTTACCGTCTTTCTCGATGAATACATCGAAGACGCCATTATCTATCACGTAGAAATTATCTCCATCCGCTCCCTGGCGAATAATTTCGTCTTCAGGGCTGACTTTTCTCTCGAACATTGCATCAAGAAGTTCCTTCATCTGCTCCCGGTCACACGACTTGAAAAGCAAAATGTTCTCCACCGATTTCTTCAGGCGCTGTAATTGTTCGTCTGTTTTGGGGTGAACTACAGGTTTCGCACTCGCGTCATTTTCGTTAGGGTTATAAGCTTCCGCCGCAACTGCTCGTCTTCGTCCACGAGCAGGCATTTTCGGCGGCTCTTGCACCTCATCTTTGTCTTCCACGCACTCCTTTTTCTCTGGTTTCGACGCTGCCGATTCTTTTCCTGCTTTGCTGTCCTTCTTCTTTCTTCCTAATCGCAACATGTTGAAGTAATCAGCTGCGAAGTCCACCAAATCGTTTGGATTCTCCTGTATGCACTTGACCACAAATTCCTCGAGTAGATCAGTTAGCCCTGGGGGAATAGAAAACTGAACGGTGGTTTCCATTCTCCGGTATCAATTTACTGCTCGCGTTTTCGACGTTACCTTCGAGTTTACACATCTCTAGTTTGTGCTCGCCTCTAGGCAACGCGCCCAAACCTTACGCGCTGGAGAATCGACACAAGGAATAAGTCTGATCCACCAATAATCGTATGTTCTTTGTTTGAGTGTGACTTCTGTTGAATCCGGCGTGTTTTCTAACAAGCCCGTATTAAATTAAGTGCAAGAAAATCTCCGTCTTCGAGGAGATTTTCGAAAGAAAAGTCTTTTCTATGCGGTTTGAATTTAAACAGCTGTCACTCCTTTTTGGTGGGTTTTATTATTCTCCTTGCATTATAATTTCTCGTAACAGCTGACGTCACCATCTCAAAGAGCGAGAAAAAGCAATAGATGTTATTTCCTCGACCGAATTTTAGCGTACTTATTTCCCCGTGTTATTTGACCTGTCTCATAACGGATCTCATATTTCGGTCGAGTGATTAAGTGATTTAAAAAGTCTTCGCCAAGTGAAATCTAAAGTAAGTATTTCTTTTTCCAAAGGTGAAACACTTCGTAAACAAAACAAGTCCGCCTGTTTCAAGCATTATGCTAATGAGCTGTGGTTTGAGAACTCCAGGTGGCACAGAATACAAAATTAACTGTCAAGCTAATGGTAATTCAGCAAGACAATTCTGTGACTGACGGCTCAAAATTTAAGAATATCTCCCAGCGGGAAAAATAATTCTCTGAACTGAATATCCCGGTTTTCTTAGGTAGGTTGCTACTAACTGTTAGCTAGGAAATAAATTTTCACAAACCAGCCGCGCCGAGACTGATATCAGAGGAAAGATTTCGATCTGGTTTTGTAGATATTGTTAAAATAGCCATAAATTACCAAAGACAACTTGGAAGAAAGTTGTTTTGTCTTGCAAAATGTACTGACAGTATTAAAGAATCGTTTATCACGGAAAAAAGGCAGCGTTCATTGAGAAATTTTTGTTAATGAAAAACGTCCGTGCCATGTCATAGATATCTTCTACTTGTAGGGATTTTTAATTTATCTGTTTTTCTGGCGTTGTGTAAATCCTAATGATGTACAGTAGAAACGCCGGGAAGGAAAACCCACACGGAATATTTAATGAAGTCATATGAATTAATTTTAAAGTCAAGTGGTACATCCCTCATTGGATCCCAATGCAATCTTTAGTAAAAAATACCAAGAACTAGTAAATAAAATATAAAAGGAAGAAAATTTGAAGCATTTTTTTTTTTTTTGTAACACAAGGATAGGATTCAAACTGACACATACAAGGGCTAAATGTTGAAAAGATGCCAGCAGCTGGTATGAAAAAGACATAATTTACAAACAACGCTCAGCACGAACTCGTTCTCCCGATGTCCTCCCACTCCACAAGATGCATTGAAGACTGACAATAAACACAGAAACCTACCGCGAAACACTGAAATTAAAAGTACACGCTTCTACGACAATTTTGCACCCAGCGGCCAAATGCCAAATGCCAAAAAAAAAAAAAAAAAAAAATCATTTACGTTCTGTTAAATGTGCTCAGTTGGAAAAGAATAAATTTAAAAAAATAACCTGAATCGGCCGAATGGCTGTGACTTGGCCGCACTTGTCTGTCTTAATCATATGGAAAGCTGTTCTTTCTTTGTTTAAAATATCACATCAAGTTGTTCGTAAATATGACGCGTTAGACTTTCCTCCTAGCTTCTTAAATTTTTAGGTGAAGAGAAACTACTGCTATTAGGAAATTACTTCCCAGGAAGTCCAATTTGTCTTTCGGAGATTCTAACCTTTTCAGAGTAAATTCACTGAGTTTCTGACGCCAGACACACTGAGTGGCGGTGACTTTTAATTAAACAACACAAACTGGTCTTGATGCAAGTTTTCAACCAAATGAGCCTTTCAACACCCAGACGAAGCCTCGCTAAAAAGGGCAGTGAAAATATAATTGACACCGCCGGGACGATTGATCGGCTCCGAGGAGACCACTAAATCATTTTACATGGAGGCCATAGAGAGCATTTTAATTTTCACTTCAACCCGCGAAGACCTTCATGCGACGACAGTAATTTATCACGGAGTGGCCGCGCCTTGTTTATATAATAAAATAAACGAGTAGAAGTCACTGAGCAGATGTTTTGGCGTTTATGTTTTTCGTTTGTTATTATTTCAGACGAAGCGAGGCGAGCTTGAAACAAGCGAACCAACAGTGGTAACGTTATACATGATTATAATGCGTGAGAGTCACTGTTTTTATATTTTACCCTCAATTTTCTTGGCAGTTCTTGTCAAATCCATTTATCTGACCGACTTGCACATTTTACCTTTTGTTTTACCGACAAGTAATTGGATAATCATACCTCTTTGAACATTTTTTAAGAAATAATCTTCTGGATGAAAATTGTTACCCTTCAAAATGGCACTGTCTTTTAGAATATGGCGTCGGTATATGCAATGAAGGGGAACGCTACTGGGTGAACGAAAAGGAATGTTCTCTGCAGCATCACCCAGATTGACTTTTGTGAATTACATGTACATGTAGCTTTCTAAGAATCACCTAAGTCCAATCTGCGAATAAAGAGGTCAATAAAGAGCCCTTAAGTGTCAATAAAAGTGAGCCTGAAGAGTCTTCGGATTAAAAGGAAAGTGAAAATCACTTAGAGATGGCCTTTCAGTAAATAGCCACCACAATAACAAGAGGGTGGGGTGGGGGGAGGGCATGAGGTAAATCAATACCTATTTATGATGGCACTGACCTATTTGGGATGACTGCGGTATTGACAGAGACTTGTTAAAGCTAGTAATCAGATTTCTGTTTCTGTTCTCGGCTTAAGAATCCCGTATCCTTAGATAAACAAGGCAAACTGTTCAAGGCCC
>Ga0126339_10002344_pt1:0-2500 | contig 13495 bp, 5 predicted proteins | sample OrbTmetagenome_2_FD_92532 | JGI IMG/M metagenome (GOLD analysis project Ga0126339, IMG submission 92532) | Coral microbial communities from Petempiche,Puerto Morelos, Mexico - Orbicella T R C metagenome | ecosystem: Host-associated > Invertebrates > Cnidaria > Coral | place... | reverse complement strand
AATTCACTAGTGCGTTATTGACGTGTTCCCTGCCTTCAATTTTATTGGAACTTTAAAATTTTCAGGGCGAAGGCAAGGGGATATATATTTTTAGGAATTTGACGAACCATCCCAGGACCCTTAGGTTTGGTGTCAACACTCCGAAATTCTATCACAATTGCGGAATGATTGATAGATTGATTGACTGATGAATGATTTAGGACACGCAACAGTGTTGATTCCCCTGCTGGAAGACCTCTTTTCGATAATGAAGATGAACCACTGGAAATATAGAGTTGTGTGATTCACACAGTTTCGTTTAGTCAATAGCAGTCGTTTTTACTTTCTCACATGGCTGGTTTACAATTGGTAGCTGGTTTACAATTGGGATGGGATCATTACATATAAATCATACAGTTCACCAGGCTAAAATAGTGCGTTTAACGCTGCCGGTAAACTTTGTCCTCCTAGCCTCTATCTATGCAGGACTGTAAATACCAATGTTAACGTAAACTGGCTCTAATCTGATATACAGGTTAAAGTGGAAGATCAAGGAAATCATGGTCAACAAGGCATAAATGCGCTCAGTCACACTGACTCTGAGGATTCTCACCGCAGGTTAGTTTATTTTTGTATTTCTGTGAAAAGAATAATAGCATTAGCCTGCGTAGCTGGCGGAATTCGTGATTAGTGGTTTTTGGTGGCTCTCCGCCATTTTCTCAAACGGTCAGATCCCACGAGAGAATTCGTGAGTGGCGAAGCTACAAGTTAAATTCAATTCAACTTCGCCACTCTGCTTTGCTGCCAAAACAGAAGCACTCGTCAAACATTGGGAGTTAATCCAAAAACATTCTGTAGGATTTAGAATTTGTTTACTGGTTTCGCCCATATTAGATACAAAAGCATATAAACACATGATCCACTAGCCCGTAGCAGAGCTCAGCGACACGCGAGTAACACTTCCACGAGTGAGCAGACATTCGCGTGCGTGACTTTTCGCCCGCCCACCTGATTAAAGCGAGCGTTAATCTCGTACTCAGATCTCCCTCTGTCTGACGCTTGGCAGTGGGATATCTGAATTCGAGACACGATTGTTTAAAAACAAGCGAGTCTGCTCATTCTCGTCCCCATAGCCCTTCTCGCTTCCCCGCCGGTTAAGAGGAGCGAAAAGGACTATGGGGACGAGAATGGCATCTGCTATGCAGGCTAATGGTTCACGATCTTCAGGTTCAAGCAAATAATATTGAGTGTTACGCATTGATCTCTCTTTGAAGGTATGCTGGAGATTTCTCCAATGGAGACAGACGAACACCAGTATTTAAATGGTGTTCGTCGCCATCAGCATCTGAAGGGGCCGTCCTCTTACTTATACGCCCTTGCGACGAAAACTTAGTTACCACGGACACTCCGAGGAACATTGCCCAAAACTGCACATTCATGGTCAAGAAGATGTAAAATGTGACGCTCTATGTTCTTGGCGAAACAATGGAATAAAGAATCGTAGGTACGAAATGAATGAGGACGGGTACCCGGAATTGCTTGACGAAGGAGAAGCAAGGGAAGCAACTGACACATATACCCTTAAACAGTGTACTACAAAAATAAGGCGGCTACTGACCTAAAAAATTCATGATATCTTTGAAAAGTGACGTCAATCCGGCACTTTTCTACCAACAATTAGTGAATTTTGCGTGTGTTCTAATGCTAATGCTGCGATTTTGATTACCTGAGCTACACGTGTGCTATCAACAGTCAGAATAGGAGCAAGTGTAGGGCTAGAAATGCGTGAAGATTAGATGCTACTCTGAGAGAAATGGAGAGAAATAATTGGAAATCGTTTAATTGTGGATAATGTATTCGGAATTCTACTAAAACAGTTAAATTACTTGCTCTCAGTTTCTATCCCGACAAAATAAATGTGAAATACAACACGTTGCTTTAAACATAGTCAAAGAGAGAGGGGGTGTGTGCTGGTGCTTTATTTGTTGTTTAGGGCATAGTTTTCGTTATCAGTTCCATATATTTCTGCAGAATACTTAGCCTGCGAACGCAGACGTATTTCCAGCTGTCGCTTGTCTCCGCCGAAAATAACGTCTGCGAACCCGTGACAGGAGACAACTTCTGTGACAATAATAAAGTGTATTATCGTTTGTCTCACGATGTAGTCACTTGAGATGTAGATCGCGACGTTTCGACCGCTTACTGCTAGTCTTCTTCAGGCGATAAGGTCGACTGATTGCACGGTATCATTTATATCACAAAGGTCGGCTGTGATTGGTGCATTTCGATCCTCCTATTGTTCCATTTTTCAGGCGAGTAGCTGTTCCCTCAGTGGTCCGCTGTTGTACCGTTCTCCTGTTGTTGTGTTTCTTGATCGTGGGTATCCATGCTTCAGGAATTTCAATTCTACTATCCCTGTTGATGTTATTAGGGTGAAGTCTTATGTGAATAGCTTCCTTGACCCTACGTGTGTACCAGTGAGGATCTCGATCAATAAACTTGACCTCATTCCAGATAGGAT
>Ga0126339_10002343_pt1 | contig 13498 bp, 6 predicted proteins | sample OrbTmetagenome_2_FD_92532 | JGI IMG/M metagenome (GOLD analysis project Ga0126339, IMG submission 92532) | Coral microbial communities from Petempiche,Puerto Morelos, Mexico - Orbicella T R C metagenome | ecosystem: Host-associated > Invertebrates > Cnidaria > Coral | place: Petempiche,Puerto... | reverse complement strand
GATAATGATGAATACCGTTACTAACCTTATCAGACGGATCCATCGTTTGTATTCGTCTTTTTTCCTTTTCTGCGCTCGGAAATTTAAAGTATTTGCAAGTATGGCTCTCCGAAGAATGGTTGCCTGATGGGGCAAAGCAGTAGACCATTTCCGTCCCTTTAGATCTATTTCTTATGACAAAAGCGGTAATTTCGCAATAGCAATTGACCTTTTCACCCTCTGTCCTTCTTCGTGACGTCTTCTGTTGCAAAACACAGGGTTATGAAGGGTTTTGACCTCCGGACAAAGCGATGACAAAGACTACGTGACCTACGCGCAAGAGATAATCCGAGTTGTTTAGAACCCAATATTTTAGCGCCATGGTAACGTGACGTCACACTTTAGGACTCTATATCTGATGGCATTTAAAACAACGGTGAGAACTGGTTTTGTCGCCTTGAACTTGTTGTGCTTGACTAGCCCCTTGACTGGGAAAATAGCTCTGAGCAACAGGTCACTTCCGAGTGACCTCGATGACCTCTAAATAAGAGCCCGTGACATGATCACGTGATACTGGTCAGCGGATACCTTGTTTTGACAACTGTCAATTAATCATAACACGGATGTCTAATATCAAAGATGTAACTATGATAATGGTGCTATTCTCTTATTTTTCAAGGTGTTGGGCTTGGGGAATGTACATACGTACGGCCAGTCACGTGACAACCAAAATTTTTTTAGATCGGTGGGTCAACAAATTTTTTAAGGTATGAACTTCGCTCGCACGCCTTCGGCGTGCGGGAGCTCTGCTACAAGGTTGCATCATCTTAGGTACAATGGAAAGGCTGAATACAGGCAACTTGAAACCTGAAAGTAACCTGAAAAAATTCAGCTGCGAATTGGCGGTCTCCACAATGCTAATTTATAATGTACATCTACAGTTTGTACGGTCATCTTAAAAAGATGTTTAAAGTCAGCTTTACTTAAGAACATAACGAGAAAATTGAGTATTCTCGTTGCTGTACCATTTCAGTTTGTTCAGCTATATATATACTCATTCTTTTTTGCAAAAATACATAGTTATTTATGTATGATCTAAAGTTTGCTTACAAGCATACATCATTTGTACAGGCTACAATACCAAAAGACAACTTTAAAACGACGCAAATCCTAATTTTATATTATTGTAGTCAATGTGAACATTAACGATATTGAAGTTATAATTTCCACTGACACAACTTTATTACCAGCAATGAACGCCACTAACCTTCTTCAGCTCCCTTCACCTTTCTCTTCAGTGTGATTTGTTCACCGGTTCCTTGTCCGCGGCCAGTTTTTGCCTTCAAATCGAGAACAAACAGCTCTCCATGTAAAGATACTTGCACTCTGGGTTCATCTTTGCTGCACGCCATCTCAATCTTGGCGTTGGCTTTCCGACCGAAAACCATTTTACTACCATGTATTTCATAACTCCACTCTATGTTCCTTGACACCAGCTGCGCCTGTTCTTCCTCCTGGCTCTTCTTTGTTCTTTCGCTAATCTCTTTCCAGATCTCCCCGATCATGCCGGACACATCAGCCGGTTGACCTTGTACGACGATGCAATTATCATCTGCCTCGACTTCAAGTTTGACGTCACGATCCTCGGCTTTTCTTCTCAGGCTGTCAACCTGTTTATGAGAAAGTTGACTAATGACCTCATTTTCGACTTTCTCAGTGGTACAAGCTTCAAAGAAACCTTTCTTCAAAGACTCCACAGCTTTTTCCACTCCAGCTTTTTTCTTGCCGACCACACAAATTCGCACAGAGTGGTCTAGACTTGTTTGTTTTATTGGACTTCTTACGCGCATTCTTGGCTGGCCAAAATCTGTCTCATCTGAAGACGAGTCGCTTTCTTCTTCGTCCAAAGCTTGCATTGAGTGTCTCTGCTGTTCTTGCAAAAATGCCTGCATCATTTGAGCTTGAAATACAACCACTCTCACTTTGCAAACACTTTCACAACTGCCATTGAAGTTGTTGAGCGCTTGAAACATTACCTGAGCCGATTCAGCCGCGGACAAGCCATATCTGCCAGTACCAACGCTTGGAATTGAGATCGATCGAAGGTTGTGTGCATCTGCAACACGAAGACCCTCCTCCAAACATAGCTGAAGATGTTGTTTATCTGAAGAGCCCGGAATTATATGAATGATGTGACGAACATTTAAGTTCCCGCCACTGGTCATCACAGCTGAGCCAGCGGACTGCTGTCCCAGCTGGCTGCACTCTTGTTGAACCTGTGGCCCGCTCATTTTTGCTATCGCTTTACTTAATGTGCCAGCGTTATTCATGTTCAAATCTGTGCTGTTGATATTCATGATGGCGTCGGTTTTCTCTTGAGTTAGATCACCATTTATGACTTCCACACTGAAGCGGAGATCTATACCAATATGTGAAGGTGTGCCTCCACTAGAATACGAGGAGTGCCTCAGGTGCTCCTGCTGAAATGCCTGCAGCATTTGAGGTTGGAAGACCACGACCCTAACTTTACGAATGCTGTTGAAACTTCCGCTAAAGTTGCCAAGAGCTTGAAATATCAGGCTGGCCGAGTCCACAGCAGACAAACCGAATGCTCCAGTTCCAATTGCTGGGATAGAAATGGATTGAAGACCTTTCTTTTCTGCAAGACGAAGGCATTTTTCCACGCACTGCTGCAGACGATCCTTTCTCGCAGAGTCTGGGATCAAGTGAATGATGTGACGTGCCACCAAACTCCCACCACTAGTAATCACCGCTGATCCACCCGACTGCTGTCCCAACTGATTGCGCTCAGCCTCCACTTGAGGACCACTTGCTTGTTTTACTGCCTTGCTCAAAGCCCCGGCAGTCTCCATATTCATATCTTTGCTAGTTATAGTCACAATGGCGTCTGTTGTCTCCAGGCACAAGTCACCTAGCACAACCTGGGTACGCACACGCCCCGGTGAGAGTGGCACCCTTCGTGGGAACTTAGAACGAATACTGCTGAGCAGCCCTCTCATAGTGTAGGCAGGACCGAATTTGTGCTTAGCTCTCAATTTGTCCACTTCTTGTTTGAAGGCAGCTGTTAATGCCTGATCTTGCTGGAACACGAGAAATCGAATATCCCGCACTTTAGACACAGGGTTGGCTTGGCAAAAGCTGATCGTTTCTTCCAACATGATTCTTGAGGCTGCGTCCCACGGGAAGCCCAGTTTTCCAGTGCCTATGACAGGGAATGCGATTGACCTCGCTCTAAGCTCTTCCGCCTTTTGTAGACACTTTTGGACAAGGGCCCGTAGAGTCTGAAACAAAAGGAAAAAATAAAGAGAGAAAAAGAGTGGACTTCCAAGGTGGACCATATAATAAGTACTGCACCAATCCACTAATGCCTTTATAACTTTCCTCAGACTAATTCTAAAGAATCATACGAAAAGGGAGTCACAGCTGAGAGAAACACTAAGTTAGTTTTCATCTTGAAGTTTTGTAAAGCTGAATTGACCACCAAAATCAGTTTGTGAAGATAAAGCCTTATTGTTAGCCCTTCGTCGGAGCAAAGCGGGAGACTGTGGGCTGTATTTGGATTGGTGAGTTTTGCGACAGAAGGAAAAGCGGAGAACTTCGAGAAAACACTCGGAGCAAGGACGAACCAGAAAACTTAACCCAGATGTTGCCGGGCCGGAATTTCTACACGAGCCACATTGCATGGTGGGAGCCTAGCTTTCTCCCAAATAACTATGCCACCACTGCTTTTCAACCATTATGAGGCAGCAGTTCAAGGTACGAAAACAAATGCACTTACCGCCTCCCCTTCACCACCATTCCATTGGCAACAGGAAGTGTTGACCACGTGATTGGCTAAGGGAAAACCAGGAGAGACAGCAATATCTCCAAGGTTTGGAGTGTTCATTACAGGAACACCAGCATTGATAATCGCTTGACACGATGCTCCCACTGAACTGACCAATACATCAGCCTGCAATTCAAATTAAAACTTCAGGTTAAAATATTGTAAAGCATTACAGAGAGGATAGCAAAACAAAAAGCCCACCAGAAGTGCCCCCTTTTCAATGTATAGTTAATCTGAAGTTTAAGTTGCTTAATCACACTTTGAACAGATGGTTTCTGGAGAGTGTTTGAGAAACACGTGAAGAAAGATATTGTCCTAATTAAGTTGGATTTTAAGGGGAAAATGAGCGAAGCAATTGTTAAAATTATCAAAGTAGGAGACTTAAATGGAGTTAAAAAGAGTTATCTGTAAATGGAGTTAAACAGTGTGATAGCAGAACAAAGTTATAACAGACAGCTTAGAAATTATGGGTTTTCTTGATGCATTTAAATCTGATTGATAGTTTGAAATGACCGTTTTATAACTGAGAACTAATCAAAAGTGACACACTGATAAGTGGACAAGTATCGGGAAGTGGGTACGCAGGTTTAATCGCTCAACACTCACCTTCTCTGTCTCAATATTTGCAGCTCTCAAAGATATTCTGTGGTGGCCTTTGGTCGTAACCAAGGTAGATACATCAGACCTACTAAAAGCAGCCCCGTCGTAGTCGTCTTCGTCGTCTTCATCATCATCGTCATCGTCATCATCATCATCATCACTGAAGTCATCACGCCTCTGGCCAAAATGCTTCTGTACGTGTATGGCACAGTTGTAATCCTTTTCCACTGATTTCACAAGACGATCTCCTTTTCTGCTTTCAAAGTACTTCTGGAGGCCTGGCTGTTTCACCTGAAAGGTTTTTGAGGCGGTGTCATTTATAAGAGCGTCAAGCTTCCTTCTCAAACGAATCAAACCTTCTTTGTTTCCAGAAATGTAAAATTCGTTTTCGCCTTTTCCTTTGTTAATCTTCACTTCAAAATCCTTCAATTCATTTTCAATGGAGCCCAATTCTTCCTGACGAAGCTCGGTAAGATACCTTCTGACAATCTGAGATGAACATACAAACAATTCTTCCCTGATGCAGTTGCTCTCCAAGAATGTATTAAGCTTCTTCATCACCTCTATGACGTCATCCCGGAACCCAGCCACGTAGGTGTCATTCCAGTTGTTCCTATGGATACGGACAGATGTTTCAGTGTTGATTTCGTCACACAACGAGAGCCACTCTGGTGATTTTAACAAGCATTTGCTCTTATCATCCACTTTTTCTTCCAACATCAGCTTGTTCAGGAGCCTCGTGGCATTGTCTGCATGCGCAGCTGACGTGCCCACGATCTTGGTATCTTTGTCAATGACGAACACTGCCTCCACGTTATTCTTTTCCAACTCACTCTTCACTTTCTTTAACCCTTCATCTGAGCCTAAAACTTCTAAGATGCCGTCGGACAAAGTCAAAGTGTTTTCAACCATGTCCGACATTTGTTTTTTGAACTTCATAGTTGCTTCAGTAAACTGTAGCCAAGGACCTTCAAAATAGATTTCTTCGCCTTCAGTGTCTAACTTTATTTCCAGCTCCTTGTTGTTCTCTTGAAGTTTCTCCACAAACTTGATCTTCTTCAACAGAATCAAGCGTTCTTCAGGAACGCCTGGTACGTTCTTCTTCAGGTATGTTTTTCTGGTTTCCTCCCGGTATATCTCTTCCAATTTAGATTTCAACTTCTCCTGGTAATCTTTAACATCTGAGCTCAGAGAAACAATTCTGGCAGCAAATAAATCATCGATAGTTTTGACCAGCGGAGGATCCACTCCCAAGCAGGCGCGAATACTGGATAACTGTGTTTTCACTGCTCTCCAGAAATCCTTGTTGACTTGAACGTCGCGCTTTGCAAATTTGCCGAGGTAATTTTGTACTTCATCGATGCACTCGGAGTGCCACGAATCACTTTCGTCTCCTCCTTGGTACACTATTACAGCCATTTTGTTGTTCGGTTTCCAGATAATTTCACACTTCTTTGCTGCCAGGGAATTGCTTAGTTCATCACGAAATGCTGAAGTGGTGACGAATTCCATTACATCCGGGTCTACAGCTACAGCAACAGTTCCCAGTCCACTTGAATCGTCTGGCACGTCGCCTGCCTCGCTTTCTAGAAATTCATGGTAAATTCCAATTGACAGTTGCGCTTGATTTAAGACATGTGGTTCTTCTTCATGCCTGGCTAAAACACTTTCCATATCTGTGAACCAAAAATAAAAGAACTATATACCCGAGCAACACTGCCTAAAACATTTTCTCTGCAACAACGAATGGAAATTAAACCAGGTCTGGAAAGAAAAGTCTAGCAGTGGCTACATTATAGTTTAATAATGTTCTTTAAGGACGTTCGCGCGAAAATTTTCCAACATTGATTTTTTTTCTCAGACTTTTACCACTGTAAGATGATGAGTTAGTTATGTCTGAAATGTAAAAAAAAATGAGGAGTCACCGACTTCGTTTTGGAGAGAACATGCCCGAAAGAACACCCAAAATATGAAAAAACGGGCTTCGCTAGCAAATAAGGCCACAGTGTCTGTAAGCCCAAATATATTGATATTAGATCTTTGAGGTGAAATGTTCTCTGCCAAATATTGTTTAAGGGGACCTATTAAGTGAATTTAGTCAACTGGTAAGGTTCCTTAAAGAACAAGTTCACATTTAGCGGCCAGAGTTTCACACGCCTTGCGGCCGCAAGATGGCAGGATTCGATGTCCCGTGGACAGAAATTTTGAAACGTTTTTTCCAGCTTCCCACATTGATTTTTTGTTCACTTTTGGACAATGTGGAGATAATTGTAAATAAAAGCTGTTCCTGGAAAGAAAAGTAGGGGTCACCGAACGTCCAAGATCGTTAAATCCAGGCAAAGCTATAGCAATGGCCATCTGCGATATCATTGTTCATTTTATTACTTAGCGCGCGCGCTCATGACGTGGCGTGTGAATTTGCGTGCGCAGTAAGGATGCGTAGAAAAAATTAGCACGAACGTCCTTAAATCAGAGTGATTTTAAAGTAGTTTAATTTTCCTCAAAGGGGAAGGAGAGTCGGGGACAGATAACTTATTAGACTGGAAAATATGAGGAAATTTACAACAATTGCTTGTATAGCCCAGAGGAGGTAAAGGTGGACTACAAAGTCAGAGATTGGGTGTTCGAGTCTAGGTGAGTACAGAACAAAAAAAGTGGCTATGAGCCACTCAACTTGCAAAATGGATCGTCTGTATACAGTGACAATTTTGATGCCACTGACTTGAGGTTTATGCCAGTAAGTGAAGTTAAAGTTAAAGCCCACTGGCAAAACGCAACGGTAAGAGAATACACGAGGATATGTAACACCAATAAAAACATTCGTGAAGTTACTGGTGATCCTTGTCCGGGTCAGTTATAAAGAAAGTAAGGTTTCCTGTCCGATCAGCAAAGCAAGTATAATCGGATTCTCATTTTCATTCCTAGTTTTTTCGTTCTTTATTTTCCCAGGCGATATCGGTGATTTTTTTCTTTCTATGTTACTTTTTGAGAGAAAAAAAAAAAATTCAACGCAGAGTCACACTACCACAAAGACAGCACCGCGTCTCGCCCGCTTAAAAAAGTTAAGCCCTGTTCGGCGGGGTCCATGCTTGGATGGGTTACCAAATACAAATACCCCGTGATGTAATAACTTCTCCTTTTTTTTTCTTCCCTTTCCAAGGCGATATTAGTGACTGCTGAACTCCCAGTCTTGTGTAATGTCTTTTATTCTATTGGCAAGAACAATATCTCAATATCTCAATGTCTCAATATCTCAATATCTCTTGGTGGCAAGAACAATACCTCCCTAGTTTGCTGCGCTCACCCGTGAGATGCGCTCACTCGTGAGATATTGTTCTTGCCACTCGAACATAAAATTCACATCTTCTCGCCACCGTGTAATATCCAGCGTCATATGATAAACTTTTTGACCAATCAGAATGTCCAGTTCTTATATTCACCTCTAGAAGTTATACCAAAAAAAAAAAAAAGATTTACCTCAACAAAAAAGCTTTCAAGTCGCATAGAATGATAAATCTGCAATCATTGTACTTTACTTTCTTTCCACTTCTATTCTATAAGCCCATTATACTTGGCTTTAATTTCAATGACTGGTGTATTAGGTACATAGCCCATGCAACAATCACGTATCTCTTTGCAATCATGGCACCCCCCCCCCCAGCTACAACACCCCCAGCCGCCTCTTTTGAGGCATTTTACCTTTTAAAAGCATAAAAAAACTTTAAAGCTTAATTTCTACAAAAAAGCTCGCAAATACCTAAAAAAAGAATATCTTCACTGCGTTTGAACCAGATGATCTCAAATTTTCAAGGTTGATAAAGAACACTTTTCTCTAGGTTATTAACTTGAGAAGATCACGGTACTTACCTTGATCTTCTCTTGATGTTAAAAATCAAACTTACCCAATGTATTAAATCCTTCCCCAATTATTTTGTTAATATTTGGTAAGATATATATGCCATCTGCCGGCTGGGAGGTCCGTAGAGTGAAAAACTGTGACCGAGGTCTTGAAAATGCTGCCCTCGGCCTGCGGCCTCGGGCAGCATTTTCAAGCACGAAGTCACAGTCTTTCACCATATGGACCGACTCTAAGCCGGCAAATAACATGTTTATTTTTTTTCCTGCAGTAAATTGGTTTTACAGATTACAAATGGGTTTGTTTACGCATTTACGCTTTGTCCTTGAATCGGCTTACGCACCGTCTACTGACGATTTGCAAAAATCTTCGCAACGAGCGGGTAACTCAGATAGTAGACAAAGAAAGATGTATTAAAAAACAGATTTTTTTCGAACTACTTTATGTTGGTTGCATTTATTTCACCACTTAAGGGACTGTGCAATAATTACCTGGAGAGGGGGTTGGAAAATTAGAGGGGGGGGGGGGTTTGGATGTAAAATGTAATACATACAGAGGGGGCATTACTTTTTCATTCCTGGAAAAGTAGTGGAAGAGTTATTAGAGTTCAAATATATATATATACTAACATCGGAATAAAACTGACAAATTTATCAACTCTAAGGTGTTCTGATCTGTTGTTTTCCTATCTGAAGAAAGGTCTTTGCAAGAGGTATGTTCCCAGTACAACGTAGACGAGACTGCATGTAAAAGTTATGTACAGCACCTTGAGTTCCTCGATGCAAAAGCCAAAAAAAAGAGTCAGAGAAATGAACACTCTCCCGCTTATTTCTTGGACAATTAAAAACGATGTAGAAGCGCTTACCAACAAGCAGCTGAAAATGTATCTAAAGCTAAAAGGTCTTAAGATAAGTGGAAGCAAGGCTGAGTTGATTGATTGAGTTCTCACCCACGCACGCGGGAACCTTAGTGCTAGAGATGCTGTAGAAGATGAGGAAACTCCCAATTCATGCGAACACGACACAAGCTCAGAGATTCTGATGTGATTCTGATGACTCTTCAAATGACTCTGACATACGTCGAAGAGTCATTTGAAGTGATGTTTGTACCTGGGGAAGATCTCCAACAAGTAAACTAGGTATGAGGGAATCAATGGGAGGAGATTTCTTTCAAGGGGGGCGGGAAGGTTAGCTTTAATATTATTATGTGAGGGGGGGGGTTGAAATTAATTTTTGCTTAATGAGAGGGGGGTATGACTTAGTTTTGGGCATATTTCACCCATTTCCCAGCACCCCCCCCCCTTCCAGGTAATTATTGCGCAGTCCCTAAGTTCTCCAAACTTGTTTTTGCGATATGAAATTTCGTGCGAAGTTTGAAGTTTTACTACAAAAACAATTTCTGTCAGTCGTTGCTATCAAAATCACTTGAAATTAGACTTTTCTACCGTAAATTGTCTAACAGAAAACGAGTAAATTCGTTTAGTGTATTCCACAGAAATTCTCCTAAATACAGCAACAATCAGACAGGTAAACTCGACTGAAATTGACTCAAATTTTACGGCGAGAGAAACACAAGATTACGCGCCTTTAAGCTACAAACAACCGAGCAAACTCTCACAACTTCAAAACACTCAATTGAATTTACTTACAGTGACTTTCCTCGCCATTTTAAGGTGAACAGAGATAAACTTGCGTTGACTAATCGTCGATGGTAGTGTAAAAAAAGCAAAAGATTGACGATTACCGCCAACTTTTAGGAGCGAAATTTAGGAGCCGTAATCACTACAGCGGGGAAAAAATCCGGCCCGTGGGCCGTATGGTAAAAAGCTGGACCGGTCACGAGTGCACAATTAGCCAGTCAAATTCGAGGACCTAGGATTCCGGCCTGCTCAGATGTTTGAGAAAAAAATAAATACACATTAACCAATGAACAAACAAGAACTGACTATACGTCATGACGTCGTGCACGATCAACAACACAACTCGCAGAGCAAATATCTGCCGAGTTCAAGTGCTGTAAAATTCTTATTCATTTAGTTTTTGTTCTCGCATATACAGTGTACTTAAGGATATGAATTTTGTGGAAGGAATTGAATATGGTCTATCCAACTTAAATTCAAGTCTTTGAAAGCTAAGGAGGACAGGTAAAAGCAGTGGATGGCTATTTATCCGACTACTGTGTGATGCGGATCATTTGGGAAATTACGTTTGGACCTCCAGGAAGAAGAACAGAGCCGTTCCCGCAGTTTGTGTAATTGTTGCACTTTTAGTTGATTTAATGAATGACCAATTCAAGTTTCTTCTCTACAAAGAAAGGGCATCCCAGCAAATTTGCCTCGGTCGTTTTACCGTGTTGAATGCAGTCGTCGATCGATGAAGTACTTTTGGGAACAGCGCTTTACTTCTCTGCCGTTCGTTGCGACTTCGGCTATCAAAAAAAAGATCTACAGAATTAAAGTTCCCCCAACTAATTCCGCCTTCTTTAGTTAATTCGGATTCTCTTCGGTAAAAGCTACATCTAAATAAGTTTATAGCATTTGTCAGGCAGCTCTCTGGTTGATCGCTGGTTAATCTAGACTAAAATAATTCTCGATCGGGTTAAGGTGGCTTACTTCAGTTTTGATGGATTACAACAACCCAACTTCTAACTCTTTTGAAAAATATTCCAAGATGTAGACTGGGCACTAGTAGGTTAAATCCCGTTTTAGGGACATAAGTTATGAAATTCCATGTTTCTCAAGCCATACATAAGTAAGATTATTATTCCTTTCATGAACGCCCTTTTTAAAAGTTAGGAGGTTGTTATTCATTAACTAGTGTGGCATGTGCGTGACCTGAAAAGGCCTAAATTTAAAGTCAGGTTGTGGAGTCCATTCACATGGTACAACAACAACAAAAAACATTTTTTTAGTGGAAGACCCATCAACAAAAAATCGCTAATCATAGCTGTTAGTGATAATTGCGTTACAAACCTTTTGGATCTTCAAACACAACCACAGCCACACCACTCTTTGGAACAAATTGTACTCTCTCCACAGGTCCCCCACCTCTTCTTCGACTTTCAAAGTACAGTTCAATGGCATCAGGCGTGGTAGTATCCGAAATACCACTGACAACAATGCTCTTACAGGCAGGCACTTGTTCAATGGAAAACTTTGCTGAATCCAAGCCTCTTTCTTCGCCTTTGGTCTTGATTCTACTGAAATCTAAGCGATAAACCAATAGTTATCAGAATGAAAACACATGGAAATTTATGTCGCCTTCTTATATAAAAACATAGCTAATTTACAGTACAACTACAATTGTAAGAAGAAAATACAAACAAACTTCAGAAACTCATTAAATTTTGCTCGTTTTTGAAATATTCTCATGCACAAAACTTCCATTGAACAATGTTTGCTTGCAACGGACATTGAAGTTGAACCGACTTAACAAAAATTTTCCCTGCAGAAAACACCCTTTATTTAAAGGTTAGGGGTTACACGAGTATGACCAGAGAAATAGGCAAAGCTGTTTCTCTAGACAAAATGGATAGTAACAGAGGACAACTGCAAAATTTTGCTTGTCGAAGACAAGAAACTATTGCATGTACTTAAAGTTAAGTAACATGTTCTTCAAAACTTACGTCCATCAAAACGTAAATGAAACCAAACATGCATCAACAGATCCTAATTTAGGGCTTCAGGAATAACTGGGTAAACAAACAGAGCCAAAGAAGAAGTTTCTGTTACCTTGATTCTCACCCATGCTAACGCACAGCAAATCGTCACATTACTACGAATACGGCTACAGTTACACAACAAGTGTTGTGAAGTTTCTTAATGATACAAAGAACCATAAAAAATCTAAACTCTGTTGTAGTCATATTTAGAGAGACTTTTCATTCATGAAGAACTAATGAGCAATAAAAAATCTGTAGATTTTACCACTTCTGGTCATGTACTAAGTAACGAGTTAAAAAATAAACAACAGGGTCAGTGTTCTAGCGATTCAATTATTTGCATTAGGAAGCAAACCTAAGAATAGATCTCGGAGAAGGCCAAAAGGAAAATATAATCTAGTAGCACGCTGAAGATGAACGTCTTGTGTTGTTCCAGGTATTATTTTACATAAACAAAGCCATCTTTGAATAGAAGACAGGAATTATCGATTGTTTATCAATTTTTGCCAATCGATAAAGAGATTTTTCTGTGAGTTATCGATTGTTATCGATTGCTGATATCAATCGATAGCAATAAGCGATTGATATCGATTGATTTCCGATGTCGATTTTTATCGATTGACTATGCCTGGCGATCTTGAATGCATGACAAATGGCAAGCGAACAATTTTTAGCCGTGTGAACAAATACCCATTGGTGTGCTTTTTGGCGTGAGAGGTCAAAATTGTATTTTTACAAAGAGGTAAAATTTAAGATTTACAGTTGTCGAATTGAATGTCTATTCAAGAATAAATAACGTGACCGCGTCAACATGACGTGACCGGTCAACATGACTGGCGAGTGAAGTTTTTGGCCGGTCAAGTCACCATTCTGGCCGGACATTGTCCGTTCACCGGCCATTATTTTGCGCCCTGCTGCTTGTTATTGGTGGATTCAGAGACTTGCAAGTTATTTGGAACATTAAAGAATTTGATAAAAGGGGTTAATTTACAGGGCACTTGCATCTTAAACTAATCTTAGATTCATTTGCACTGGTTCATCACAAATACATTGTACTATAAATACTATAATATGAAGCAATAATATCAGCACCCATTGTTTGAGAAAAAAATTGTACAAGAGCACATGATACATTAATTTTTAGGCGGAAATGGGTTAAGAAACACATTTTATTTCTAAGATTGCTTATTACATGTAGCTCAAGGAATGTGTTTTTTTGCAGTTGAGCAGAATTTTTGACACTCGCTAAAGTGGTGTTCTTTTATTCATTTCCTTTTAGATAACATCTATCTTGTACTGTACAGGGTAGGTCTCTACTTGCATTCAGTACTGCATAACAAAGGAATCTCAAGTATGAGCCCGGGGGAGGGGAGTACTCTACAAAATGACAGATTTCCCCACCCTCTCATATATCTCAACTTGTGAATTCCCTACCCCTTGATATACCTGAAGCCTGAAAAACAATTACCCCTTTTGGGCAGAGCCTCCCCCTATACAGTAGGCCTTTGTAGGGAGTACCCCCCACCCCACTGGAGTATGAGCAGCTAATTATTTAT
>Ga0126339_10002342_pt1:0-12500 | contig 13507 bp, 6 predicted proteins | sample OrbTmetagenome_2_FD_92532 | JGI IMG/M metagenome (GOLD analysis project Ga0126339, IMG submission 92532) | Coral microbial communities from Petempiche,Puerto Morelos, Mexico - Orbicella T R C metagenome | ecosystem: Host-associated > Invertebrates > Cnidaria > Coral | place... | reverse complement strand
TAATTACAACTTTTACCTCGGTTAAATTTCTTTTGTCTTTTGCGGCAGTTACCAAAGTATCAGTTGGCGCTTACACACGGAAAATGTTTACCAAGGTGTAAACTCTGGTACCTCGGTAAACCGTTCAAGTCAAAACACAGCATAAGCGTGAAGGATTTCAAAATGGCACTTTGTCAGAAATCTGAAATTGGTCTAGAAATAGAAAGATCAAACTCATCATCTGATCGTGTGTGTCATGCCCGTGCACGTAAAATAAGAACCGCTTTTGAACTTCATAATTTCATTAGCTCGAGCCTACAGAAGCGATTATCGACGCTCTCTCGTGTCTGGTCTACGTTCCAAACATGTATTAGATGTATTGCAAACTACCGTTTCGTCGCCATATATGGAAGTCCTCAAACAAGAAAAGGACATAAAACATCACTCGACAATTCCATTGCTGTGAAGTTCGATGATGCTCTCCAACCGCGAAATAACAACGATACTGGTTCTCGTAGACTGGCGAGCACAAGCAGTGATGGCCTGCTGAGAAAACGGCCATCACATCTCTCCCACGAGGCAAATTGTTTACCTCTCTCTTTCTTGCTCGTGTTTGGCAGTTAACAATTTCGCGATATTCGCGAAGAATATTCTAGCCTGCGAACGCAGACGTATTTCCGCCTGTCGCTTGTCTCCGCCGAAAATAACGTCTGCGAACCCGAGCCAGGAAACGATTTCTGTGACGTAATGACTTTTGTTTCTCTTTGGCCAATCAGATTCCATGATAGAATAAAAACTCGAGTGCTCCTCGCAGCGAATACCTCGCACAGTAGTTCTGGGGCTACTTGAGCTAAACTGTGATTGGCTTAAAATTTCTACGTCACAGAAATCGTTTCCTGGCTCGGATTCGCAGACATTATTTTCGGCGGAGACAAGCGACAGCCGGAGATACATCTGCGTTCGCAGGCTAAGAATATTCAGGCGCGATAACACTTTCTCAATAATTTTCTGTTTACGCGCCAAAGATCTGCGTTGTAATAAGTGTTGTTCCTTGGAGCTGTCCCTTAGGAGATTACCGAAAATTTTGATTGACGTGTTAGCCTTGTGATCCAACTGCAATGGCCCGTACGCCAGCGTACTGGACTAACCAAAAAAAAAACAAGCGGGTAATCTAAGCAGGCGGTTTCTCAGTTGTCTCTCTCCCAGGCCCCTCGCGACTTTGGCGCTCGCTATCGCGGCTTCGCCGCTTTCTTAGCGCGCTCAAATTACTTAAAAACCGCCAAGCAACGCAGGCTAAAGCAAAGGTTATTAAATTTTACAGTGACTCCTACTGCCAAAATGAGCCAGTTTCCGATAAAGCAAGTCTCGAATGTAAAATCCTTAGGTGTACACATTAATGAAAATCTTACGTGGGAGAGTCATATCAACGAGCTTTCTAAAAAGATTGCTTCTGGTATAAGCGCCATTAAACGTATTAGGTATTCGGTCCCATATAAGACTCTACTTTCCATTGGCAATTCATTAGTCCAACCTCATCTCGATTACCGCAGCTCTGTGTGGGGATCCTGTTGTAAGAGTCTTTCTCAAAAGTTACAAAAATTACAAAATCGTGCTGTACTTGTCATAACGTTGTTAAGTTACGATCGTAGCACCGATGAATTGTTGCGGATGGTAAACTGGGTTAAGCTGGACCGTCAACGCCTTGTTAGTAAATCAATAATGATGTATAAGATTGTAAATTATATGGTTCTGGACTATCTTAGTTCGCACTTTATCTTCCGTTCCGATACCTTAACCTATAACCTAAGATATAGTGACTGTTTGTTTGCCATCCCACAGCCCCGCACTAGTTATTGTAAAAGAAGTCTGTCCTACAGCGGAGCTGTACTGTGGAGTAGTCTGCCTTTGGATATTCGACAGTCGCCCTCTCTTAATGAATTTGAATCTAAGCTGAAGAATAATGATTTGAATAGTAGTCTTACGTAAGTTTTGTTTTGTTTTCACACACGGCTTCCTTGTAAAGCAGGTTTTTTTTTTAATCATTTCTTTTATTGTAGTAGTTATTTGTAATTTAACTTAAATAGATAGTTAGATTAATTTAATTCAATATTGTAAAGTCCTGAAGGAAATACCGTGTCTAAATAAAGATTTTACTTTAACAAAGGTCATTTGTAGTTTAACCCTCTAGTGTACAAGAGAGAGGGAGTAATCCAAATTTTGATTTTTTGTTTCAAATTTAGGCTTTGTTATTTGTCGAAAAAATGAGAAAGTAGCTGTTTAGCAGGACAAAGGGTTTGGAAAGCATAAAGTCCGTTTCAGGGACCAAAAATCTGCATGATTTTTATCGCAACTTTGTATATAACAGAACACTTTTTCCACAACGAAAATCAATAGGGACTTAATTCCCACCCACTTCCCCCACCCCACAACTGTACCATGATGGAACTGTCACTTCCATGCACATCTCATGATCAAGAAGATCTCGTTAAAATTCACACTGTGTAAGGTTCCCACGGTAATTTTTATAGTTTAAAAATCGAAAAACGGCAAGTTAACAATGCAAGGCTTGCGTTCTAACAGTAGTTTATTGTTCTTGCACACAAAATACTGGTTATATAGACACTCCAAGACAAATACACACTAGTTATCCATGGTATGATTGGAACTTTTACAGCTTTTACAGCTGTTGAACCAAAACATGTACAGACTAAACTTGTTTCTCAAAACAATTGTCAGCTTTAAAGGAGAATTCAAAATTCCCACCGTGAATTATTATGCTTGTTAACTTTTTTTTTAGGACAATTTCGTTTTGTTGTTCACCGTGTCGGTTTCTAACTCCATCATAGCGCAAATGACGATGAAAGAAATTAAGCTGCCAAAAGGGTAGGTTTTATTCCTTTAACCCAAGTTTAATGATTTATCTAGTTTGCCTAACTTTTGAATCAATTTAGAGCCGTACTGAGTACATAAATCATCTCAATGCTGGGGCGAATAGCTACGAAAACAAATGGGATCTTTAATCCAATCAATCTGATAAAGAGCCATCAGTCATCGATCGACAAGCATTGGTTGATGCAAGTGATCCTGTGACGTCATAAGCTTTAACTATTTCATTCCTGCCGCTTGGCAACAGACTGGTACCAGAACTTTGTCCTACCGTTGACAACCTAGATACCTTAATTGTTGATATGTTTGGATTTGGCGATCTCGGACACTATTACTGCATATTCTGCTGCATAATGGGGAAGAAAAAACTTGCTTCGATCACGTGTAGAAATGATTTAGGAAATAGTGATCTTACAACTACAATCATGGCGAAACCAAATATAGGATCCACGCATTCCCTCTCCAATCTAAGGGACTTCGACTTAAAGCTTAATCAAATCCCAAAAAACGATACCTTTAAAAAAACACCGGGAAATACTAACCCTTATTAGAGCGCTCTTCAATTGAGTGTTGTAAGACCAAAACAACTGAAGAATCACAAAGGCCAATCAGTAGAAATGAAAGTACCCTGAGGAGCCAATGACAACTCAAAGTAAAAACAAATAACCCGTCTAAGGCGGGGAAAATGTGGGCGACGAAGTCGTGATAGGTGTAAGTTATGCATCTGATTGAATTGGTTGACGGAGTGGCAGAGTTTTCTGGACCAATCACAGAGCAGAGTTAAGCAAAACCATTGCATTTCCAGATTATTTTCGACACCCAATTGGAAAGCGCTCTAAAACGAAACAGTTCACAACACTCGGACCCCCCTGCAAAGTGTAATCAGAAACATTCATATATCATATTTCGCCTCAAACTGAAGGCAGACCATCGGCCAAAACTGTACAAGGTGCGTCGAGTACCCCACTTGCATTTAAACCAAATCCAGCGCCACCAACATGATCTCCATTGGTAGAAGATACCAGCATTCAGTTCAAGGAGCCTTAAGTTAGCTGAAACATCCACGCAGGTATCCCTGTAGGAAGGACGACTTGCATCGTACGACACAGTGATTGGAAAACTTCCGCTTATCAAGTTCCCGTCACCGTACACCCCAGCCCTTATAATCACTACTGCTACAGATCCTTGCAAAGTGGCTGTTACTGATGCAGAGGGCGTTACCTGAAGTGACAGTTTATAAAATTGTAAGGACTGTAAGAGCTTATTTTTATTAATTCATTTATCTATTTGTATGATTTCATGAACTCCTTTATTCTTAACTCGTCTCGTACATCATCGAGGATATTGTTGACAGAGACAGCGGTTTATTATTCAACTGCTAAGCCATTTTACCTTATTAGGGCAACGGAACGCGCAAATTATGTCACAGTATTACACTGTAGAATGTGTCAAAAATACGGACGGAAAGCAGAGCGAAAAAAAAATGGCCGCAATGAACGATCCATGCACACCTTGAGTTTTCCGTTTTTTAGGCTTGACGTTTTGAGTATTGATCTTAAAGCGCATAGATTCTTTTGTTGGACATGAAGAGCACTTTTCGTTTGTGTTGTTTTCGTCTTTCGCTCATTGCAAAATAATAGTGAATTAATAGTGGAAAAATGAATCCCTTGTTGTATGGGTTAACATAATATGAACGGACATTTTGCTCATTGCTCGTATTATTTCTCGCCCCATCGGGGCTCAGAAATTCACTGTGCAATTCGTAAAATATCCGCTCGTATTATATTCCAAACCTTCGCCTAAGGTGTATTTATTTAAATTAAGTGTGGAGAAGCTTAGAACACCAACACAGCTCAAACATATGCGAAAATCAGGAGGTGCTGCTCCATAATGGTGACCGAAAGCCGTGACTTATCCTCGGAAGCTAAGCCTTTTAGCAAAACTACACTCTTTTACCACTCACGTTTCCACATTTATTTCTTTATTTCTTTATTATTTTTTTGCCAAATGAGGTCAAAAGAACCGTGTGACCGTGCGCTATACATCATGGTGTCCCGGTTTGAACGGCAAATACTCTTACCACAAAATTGAGGCTGAAACGACAAAATCGTTTGATATTGGAAAAAAATGGTTTTTATTTGATGGTTAAACACACCATACGCCCAGACATTTCAATCATTGTTTACATTACATGTTAACCATCGATCGAGATATATCTACTCACCGTTAGGCTTAACCGGGATGTTGAGAGTGAGCCTGGGTCCACTGAGATTCTAGTAGGTGTCCTAAGCAAAAAATCCAGATCGAGAGTGACGACCCCCAATATCGGAATACTGTAGCCCTGTAGAAAAGAAAACCAAACAGTAAATAGCATTACAAGTATATAAACTTTTCAAACAATGAGGTTATTACTTGGGCTTCCTACGGAAAAGCCTATGTTTAAAATTCGGTCGCGGTCTTCGTCTATCTTCCAAAAGGCACCTCCGCCGTTTCTGCGCAGGCGCTGGCTATCAGCCTCCGAGAGTCGCTCCGATAATCTAAACAAAAGTCCTGTAACCGGAAAACCCATGCAACTTCGAGTCGTTTTCCTTTTGGAAACTTAACATCATTTCACCTTGAAATGCGATGTTTCATGGGACAATATCAATATTTATCAAAACTTGCATCTCTCAGTTACTTATTACAGACTGTAATATCTGCGTTGTATCGCGACGATCTCTGTTTTACAGAGTTTTCTCCTGCTTGCAATTGAATACGAACCGCTTAGTCTTCTACCTGGAAACGATATCTAGTGACTGCAGGGTCTCACTTCGTGATATTGCTCCGAATGCTTCCAAAAAGTCATGGAGTCACTTTCTTACAAGAGCATATCGCTGTCACTCGTTTTCCTGTTACCCCTGCTACTGCGTTGCTCTGTTTAGTAACACCCTATCATAGAGGCGGCTCATAGACTCATAGACTGCGACCTATTGTCTAAAAATGTTTCCAATTTTTAACCTGTGCTGTGGTATACTTAACAGATAAATTCCATATTGCCGTGCGTCTGTTCTGAATAGATCATAGATGTTCCAAATAGATTACCGATGACGTCAGAATGTGGTAAGAACTGTCCAACAATAGATCATAAGTAGCAACCAATCAAAATGTACGGTCATGTATAAGTCAGCTTATTATATCTTGTAGATCTTTGTAATCGACTTTGATAGGCTCCTATCCGATGATCTTTCAGAAGAGAGACGCATAAATACAATAATTTTATAGCAATTTTTTGTCGTTATATTATGAGGCAATAGGTTTCCGTATTGTCCTGTTGTCGTAGAATTGTTTAAAAGCAGTCATTATAGCCAACAGTAAAAAAAGTAAAACTCAAAATATAATACACATAAAAAAAAAGCACACGAACCACTGGTACGATTTACTTTCCACCACGCTAGTGTTTTTATCAACCTTGTTTTCCGTAAACCGTAAGTCAGCTCCCTAAAAGAACTTGGCGAAATGGAGGCCCGGCCTAACCTCAACATTTTAAATCCAAGTACTTACAACTTTGATGTTCCTTCCGTTTATCTGCTTTGTTTTTTTCTTAGTGGTGTCAATGGAGACTCGAAGAAATGGCACTGTTACACTGGCTCCCAACTGCAGAGTTAAATCCAACTCAGTCTTGTCCAGCTCAAGGTAGTATAACTTTTTAATTGATTCAATGCGAATAGTGGCTTTCACTTTCATATTTATGCCAATAACTTTTTTCTCAAAGAGTGTGAACGCTATCTTTCGAGGAGCAGTAAGGAATTTTTGAAGAAAGTTTTGTCTGCGACTTCGGTGTCTTGAATCATGCGATGCTGTTGTCAAGTTAGTTTCTCTCTCATCTTCGCCAGTCGACGTGGTGTTCATTGCGTTTGAATCTGCTGAAGGCTCGTTCAGAGCTTCTCTCTCGGAGGTTCTTACGCTGAATTTTTGGTCAGATTTTTGAGCAATGAGTTTGACGAAATCACGAACATCAACATCTGCTAGTTCTTCGTCTTCAAGATAGCTTCTCCGAGATTTCTCATCATTAAGAAGCGTAACCTTACTCGTGAAAGAAACGTTCATCATGTTGGCTGTCGATCCATTCTTAAACTTAACGGGCTCTCCGAAATTTAGTTGTTCAGTCAAATGGACCTCACCTTTTGTTACCACGCCGTTACTCTTATTAAGAACGGACGAATCAGCATATGACATGTCCAAGTCAATGTCTGATGTCATATTGGTGACATCCGAGCGATTGAATTTGTTTTTAATCAAAAGTTCGTCATTTTCCGATGTGTTTGCTTCTCTGTGCATCTTCACAATACCGGGAAACATGGAAGATTTTTCAGGTTTTGGCTCAGAATTTGGATCTGGTTTCTCTCCGTCTACACGTTCGTAAAGGTTGCGCTCAACAGTTGGGAGGAGCTGAGTAAGAATGGCTCGGGCATAACGAGTTAACTCTGCGTCTGACTTTTGGTTTCCGTATAATTCAAAGGACTCGTCTGCTTTGGTGGATTTTGGCGTTTTCTTTACCCCTGACCTATTGAAAAAAAACAAAAAACAACAACAACAACAAAAACAGTCAGACTCAGTGAAAACATCCAATTAGCAATTAGTATAATGGACGTGTTGAAGAAGTGACACTTCTCTCTTATGTCCAGGATTGAACGCAAGTATTGTTCAATTAGTACTTCATATTTGGCAGGGTTATTTGACATTATCATATTACTTCATATTTGACAGAATTGTGTGTGTTTTGATGACTTTTTACCAATGAGGACACTTTGTGATGCTTATCATGAGGAATTTGAATCTCATTAGTGTTCAATCCTGGACATATCTGACACTCCTGGTTCATAATCAATTTTCCGACAAGTTAAAACTGTGGAATATGAATACCGAGCAGCAAAAAAAGAAAAAGGAGGGATGAGGAATGGGGAACTTCATGTCGTAAAAGAGTATAGCTACGTATCCAGTGAACCCCAAAGGTCTTAAAAGGCAGCTGTTGGTAGAAATTAGAAACAAAAATTACAGCATTAGAAGGAGTTCTTGTGAAAATTTCGTCCACTGTTCTCTAATTGAGAAGAAACCTATCTGAAATTTCTGTGTAAAAGTTAAGAATTGATATCCGAATCTAAAGGGATGTGGTTTAGGATGTATAAAAGGCTTTAAAATGGGAATCAGAAAAAGAATGCCAATTTTATACCAAGCATTCAATATTGCAATACGATTTGCAGTCGGTCAGAATGTGAAGATGTATTCCTGTGTAAAATAAATGTGGTGAATGTTCTTATGAATGGAACTTCTAATGACAAATCATGTTCCTTGCCGTATGTCTTCTTTTCATTTTATGCTATCCAGGGTCACGTAGCATGCCCGCCTAGGGCAGGTCAACCGATCTAGCATTTGCATATGAAAAAGAGAAACGAAATTAAAATCTGATTTTAGAGCTATACAAGAACGAAAAAAGGTCTTAGAGTGAATTTTAATTTCATTTTCCTTGAAACGAGGAAGATTGAAAACAATGGCAACAAAACTGAATACCGTTTGTTAATGAAAGAAAAATGATTTTGGAGAGGGAATTTTATATTGCTTTTGGACATTTTTAGCTTTAAAAGTAATTCTCACTGGTTTTCCGACAATACTGTGATCAGCCCCCATCCCCCACCCCCCAAACCGGTGAGGGAGTCAAATAGTCAATGAAATTTAGTGAACGAATCAAACTGAATCACAATTATACATTATTATTTTTGAGTACTAGGTTGATTAAGGTGCTACCATACTTCAAGACCATCTGGAAATTGACACCACAAACCACCTGTTAGTACTTGTTCCTCCTGCTCTCCAGATTGTGAAAGTATTTGACATGATGGCCCATGCTAACATACCGGTAAACTGAATGGTTTTTTGCTTCCACTATGATATTGATGGAACAAACACTATCCGGTAGACCTATCATGCCTAATTACTTTCTGGTAATCCCGACATGACTTAGTAGATTAATTCAGCTAAGGGCTATCTTGTTACCTACCTTGATGCGCGCTCAATCTTAGCCAAAAAATATAACGATCTTCCTCGGGTCACATTGCCGATTTTTTCCAAGTTTTCTCCTTCAGCATTAATGTTGATGATCTTAAAAACGAACCAATACTCTTCTGATGTCTTGTTTATCACTTGAAGTGCAACGATGGTACTCAGTGTACCTGAAAAATGATTAAATTTGCTATTACGAAACATCACGATTGAAATCTACTAAACTAACTTAAAAATAAAGCAATTTGGCTGGAAAACAATCCTTGTTGAGTTTAACTTGACTCTGATCTCCTGTTTTCCTGACATAGGGAAGAAAGCAAGCTTGGTGAATATGCAACCTCAATACCATAATAACAACAAATTAATTCTTCGAAAGATGCTGATCCTGCAAGTAAAAAAACCGCAAGGGTAAAGGCATGCAGATTAATAACCTCTTGGTTGACATTTTGAAAACAAAACACCGTATGAGTGTCATTGTTAACTTTGACGGTTCATTATAGAGACAAACTAACTTCCGAGATAGGATTTCGAGTTGGATTTTCGAGTATGGATGTAGAGTCGGTTTTTTCGAGATGGTTACTAGTAATCCAGCTGCAAAGAAACGGCTAGTTTGTCCGTAAACCGTCTCGTAGATTTCCAGTCCAATGCAGCCAACAAAAGAATTCCTTTTAGGGTGCGGTTAGTGTTTTGCCTTTTTACTACGCGTAAACAGCTACATTTGAATCACGTGGTGCCAGAACGACCAAAAGGAGGAATAAACCTATACATCGAGCTCGAGAAACATAAGCTCGATCAGATGGCTGCAAGAAACAAAAGAATGTTTCTGGAGAAACGTATAGCTTTCTCGAAGTAAAACTACGGCATCTCAGAAGAATAACGTACAAGGACAAATAATATAATATCCGTGATATATAGATTACTTCATAGAAAGTGCGGCGTACGGATTTTTATTCACGAGTTGCAAAACTTTGGAAAACGAACGAGTGAGCGCAGCGAATGAGTGAGTTTTCCAAAAGTTTTTCAATTCGTGAATAAAAATCTGTACAAACCACACTCTATGTTGTAATTTGTTTATCGTATATATAACGAGAATTAAACATATCCGTTAAATCAGTTTTAGTTTTCCCGACACCATAAGTTTACATGCAGAACAACAACAAATTCAAAACTCATCTAACTGACCGAGCGTAAGAAAAAACAAATCTGCTTTCCAGTCCAGCAACAGGCAGACAAAGAGCCTACACAAGCTTAAATATAATACAGGAGAGTTCGTAAGTACATAGAGTGAAATCTTTCCGCTTGTCCCTAATCACTCTCAGATTTAATCATGTAATGGCGGCGCTTCGCGCTGTGCAAAGACAAATTCGGACTCTTTGACTCACACTGTCTAAATTTGAATGTTCCTCCTTGAATGTTGTTGGCTTTCTGATGTTAAATTTACTTCCTCGGTTTCTTAAATGGCCATTGATTCTCAAACTGAAGCTCTAGCGCTCAAGATGTTGGATATATTCCGCTGCTATATTCCGAAAGTGAACTAAAACGGGAAGCCGAAGCCATGTTCGCGAAACACAATCTTCTAGCGGGCGCTGATTCAAGACCGCTCCTCTTGGAAGCCATTTGAGTGCTTAATTCTGATTGGCTAAGTGATTCTACTCTGAACGTTGATTGGTTATATTTTCACATGGGAAGAACTCTATACGCGAAGCTGATTGGACGTATCGCTTTATTCACATGTGGAAATATAGCACATATAGAATTCTATTTGCAAGGTTTATTGCCTAAAATTCTCGCTATATGTACAAGAATCTACCTACTATACTTGCAAACAGTTCTAATCCCAGCCGGCCCGGCGTCACAATATAGAATGCAAGTAAGCAAAATTTTCACGGTAAATTTCATATTTTGTCCCACGAAAGCAAACACTTGGAGACTTAAAAACATATATATCTTGCAATATAAATGAGCCTAAAAAAGGCATAAACACATGGCAAATTACAGGGGGTGTCAAACTCGACGAAGCGACGCGCAGATAAGAGCAGAAATCAGGCAGACCCGTTTTGCTATAGCACTTTCTTACGGCTGAACTCTACTTAAAATTCCTCGTTATAACATAACATGAAGTGCCCTACATAAACACGAGTGAAGCAACAAAAAGATCGAGTGACCGAACGCAGAACTGCAAATGTACAAATGTCACGAACCGTATGAGTCGTGTACTAACCTATTTTACACTGATGTCACTGATTAGCAATCGAGTACCTAGTTAGAAATCTAGAAAAAATGCCGTCAAAGAAACACAAAATAACAATATCAAGCTTCAAACAAATAAGGATCGAAAAGTTCATTACGCCATTGGCTAGCTCTATCTTGACCAATAGGAGTCGTGTTTGGCCTGTCAACCATTTAAATCATCAAACCACACAAAATTTATTGGAAACCCCACCAAGAAAATCCCGCCAAAAAATTCTAACTCGAAAATCCAACTCGAAAATCCAACTCGAAATCCAACTCGAAATCCTCATTCGGTAAATAGGCAACCTCTTCATTATGTAAACTTACCCTTGTTGGCAAATTACAGTATTTTGGTGCTTAGCTACCTCTCAAATAATCAAACTCTTGTCACCACTTCATTCCTACCCCAAAATTATTCGACAAAGTAACGATCTCTTCAGTTTCAGTTGGTAGTTTCAGTCATAGTAAAAGGGCATAAAATAAAGAGAAGTGTTATGATGCAAAACTTTACTTGAAAAAGATTGTTATCGCATCCTTAAACAAAGCACAAAAAAAAGAGAAAACAATTTTTCTCGGATTCCGAGCTAGAAAATCGGAGGTTCTATAATTTTCGCGGGGAGTCTTAATTCAAAAGACACCAAAAGGCTATACCAAATTTGCAGCCCATTTCTAAAAGAAAGCGTCGATATATCAAATTATGAGAAGTGAACTTCCAACACTCAATACAAACTATAGATACCTTTCTTAAACAACATCTGTGACACAACTCTTTGATAAGAGTCAAGGATAAAACGATTTAATATAAGAACTAGCATGAAATGGAAGTATTAGATTCGAATTATTAAGTTACAGAAGAACCCACTGTCTTTATGTCGCCACCAGAACTAGAAAATAGATATCAGACTAAACCTGTGCATCAACCTACTATGGAATAATTAAAGTAACTACTCACCAAAATGGAGGTGGCTATTGGTGGATATTTAAGAGCCATTCCCTGTAAATGTGGAGAATCCGACGACGGGTCGGAAAATTCGGATTTTCTTTTATTGCGTCAAAAAGACCCTTTTGGTGAACTATTTTCAGAAATATACTTCCAAAGTTCCAGCGAGTTCACATTTTTGTGAAATCTAGCTAGGAAAGTTCGAAATACCGCTCAATTAACCAAGATGGCCGATGGAATTTATGCAAAATTGCACATTTTCAACAGGCCAGTACAGAAAGAAGGGAACTTGCCTGGATTTCACACTCACACAGTTTGTAATTTACACTTTGATCATTCTTCTGAGCTAAAAGTCATCTTGAAGTAAACACGTTTTGTCTATTTCTCAGCCGTTTGAAAAATACAACTATGGCAATTTAATTTAGAT
>Ga0126339_10002341_pt1 | contig 13507 bp, 7 predicted proteins | sample OrbTmetagenome_2_FD_92532 | JGI IMG/M metagenome (GOLD analysis project Ga0126339, IMG submission 92532) | Coral microbial communities from Petempiche,Puerto Morelos, Mexico - Orbicella T R C metagenome | ecosystem: Host-associated > Invertebrates > Cnidaria > Coral | place: Petempiche,Puerto... | reverse complement strand
TTTTTTCAGGCTTCTTCTTTCCAATTGCTTAAATTGGAAAATTAACTGCGATGATCATTCTTCACTTTCATCTACAACCGCAGTTCATATATGAATTATTTCATATAAACTTCACATCAGAAAAGAAAAATGTCTTAAAAAATTATTGATCTCTTGGAAAGAGGAAAACTTGATGGGGCTCTATAAACTGTGCAGACAAATAGGCAAGTATGTGGTCAGTTAAGATCTCCAAAATCAGCAATAAAATTTTTGTTGTTTGAGAAGGGGTGACCCTTGCCTGTAGTTGCTCTGCAGTAACAGACGACAAAATAATAATTCTTAATGTCCCCACTTGCAGCAGGATTTCCTATACCCAAAAGATAATTCCAGGTCCAACCCTGTCATGGTTAGCAAAGATGGCTCGAGGCTTACCAATTATACTGTCAACAGGTCCACTTGCTAATCACTTGGGACAATCACACTGAGACATACCCTCTATGGCCCAGAAATTTTCAATGAGTTCTGTGAACGACAGTACGACCATCCTCATCTTTCCAAACTAGCAATTTAACAACATCTAAGGGTAGAGCAGAAGAAATGCTCTTAAGAGGATCTAGCTGAGTCAAAGATGCAGTCAGTTGGGTTCTAGAGCTGATTTCTGCTTGACGTAACTTGTGGAGTTCCAGCTTTGAGCCCACTGATGTAGACGGGCTTGAATGTTGCCCTCATTGACCAGCTGCTTTAGTTTCTGGTTTGTAACTCCCGCCACTTCTGCTGAATGTCCCTTTAAGGTTACTTCCCACCTTCAGAGGCCAAAAAAATCGTTTTTTCTTTTATTTGACAAAATTTAAGTTTGTCATTTTATCTAGTGTTTCCAAAGGAAAAACATTAAAAATCTCAAAAAGCGGCCGAGTTATTTAGAAAAGACATATTTTCAAATAAAGTTAATAAACTAGGAAGGTGTCATAATCTTGTCAATGGGCGAGAACCCTGGGGAAATTTTCGCGGCAAATGCTCATCGCTCATATTTCATGTCATTTGCATATTTTTATTTACATCACACACTTGACAAAAATTCCCACGTGAAAGCTCTTTACGCTAACTCCTATTGAAAAACCAAAAGCAGAAAAAAGTCCTTGGGTAAAGAAAACGTAAAAAACCGGCCCAAAGAAGAAAGAAAAAGCTCCATATTGTCAAGGAAAGAAAAACACCTTGCCAGGAGCGACAAAGGCTCTTGGTTTGGCCAAACACCTTCGACAATCTTGGCATCTGCTGAAGATGCGGAGCATTCAAATATTCTTGGAACAAGTAGCTTAAAAATCAAGGTCAATGTCAGTGCAGGCTGCGAACAAGATTCTTCGTCGGAATCTGGCGGAAGCAATGAAGAAAATGAAACCTACCCAAGGGAACTCATTTCAGCAATAAAGGTATTTCTTAAGCTGTCCATCGATTCCTTAACGTCTTGTTTTTCAGCGGCCCGTTTTCCACCTTAAACATTTTTGGCGTGGGTTTTGCCTTTGCCTTTGCCTTTGGCGTCTTTGCCCATTCTATTACGTTGCCGTCCTAAATTGAACTCCACTGAGCGAGATAAAAAAAATGTTGCAATGCGATGCTTTTCCCGGGAAATCTTGATCTATTGTCAGAGACACTAGGAGGTCCTGTTGGCCCATTGGTTTGTGGTTTCATTGGGCGTGATAATCTCCGGGCGTGGCGCGAGTTGTTTATGAACCTTTACAAGCTAAAATCTCGCATTTGATTTTTGGCGGAGTACATCCACTTTGAGTATGCAGATTTGACGGATTTTCATGAAATTTCGCGAGAACATTCCAGAGATAATGACAAACCAAAGTGTGTCGGGAAATTTTGATATTTAACACATTTTCCCCGTGGCGTCCATTTACGCAACACGTCTTGCATATTTTTAGCTACTCTAACTTTAGAAGTGGATATCTAGACAACCAATCAGAATATTGAAAAAGCCCGACACACTGTTGTTGATTGATGCCTTGTGAATAAGACTGTGCACCCATTTTGCTAGTACTGCAGAATCCGATAGCCGATAAATTCAATAGAAGAAGCCTTGGTCATTTCACGCCTTACCGCCTCCTGACACTTCCTAAAAGAATGCATTGCTGAAATTGTATTTTTTTGTCAAGTACATTTACTAAGCTTTCTTATGATATATAGTTTGTTGGGGTTTTATTGAAACTGGCGTGCGTACGATTTATTTCCCGAAGGGCACCCGCGAAGGTGGGAAGTAACCTTAAACCACAGTTTTGACAAGAATGAAAACCTTCATACTTTGTGTAAGAGCAGTCTCGGCAGACCACTTTTGGTTGGAAATGTTTTGGGACTCTAGGTAGTGGCTAGAAAACAAGAACAAGACAAAAGTTGGTTGGTTTAAAGAGATTGCATGAAGTGATAGCTCAAAGCCTGTTCGGATCTTTAACGTGAAATGCCCACAATTCGACTGGGGGAGGAACTGAGCTATAGCTACGCTCTCTTTGTGAACACAAAATGGTATCCAATTCTCCCTTTCTGCATAAGACAAAATGATCTGCGATGGAAGAAGAGAAGATTGGCCACCAGTAAGGTTTGGTATAAAATTTGGAACCACGATAGTGAGGGAAATTCCTGCAGATAGAAGGAACTTAAGAATGGGTCCTATGAGACTGAAAGAGGGAAAAACATAAGAATTCTCAAGGTCCTTCCAGTGAAGAGGCAGGGTTCGAAACCTTGAATTTCAGCTTGCCCTTGGGACAAGTATCTCTCAAATTTTGCTTGTCCTGAGCAAGTCTTACCTTGCTCTTTTAAGGATTTAGTTGGCAGATGACTTGCCGATCCCTTGCCCATGGGTCAAGTGAGAATGAAAAGTTACTTGCCCAGAAGGAGAATCTACTTGTCCTGGACGACCGGATGGCACTTTTTTCGAGCCCTGAAGAGGGTTTGTGCAAATAAATTGACGCCACGCAATAGGGGCGTGGGGAAAAGACAAATAGGAAGAAGAAGAGTGCTGTTAATTAAAATCTAATGCCAATTAGATCCAGGGTGTGGTCTGAGACTCCTCCAAATTGTTCCTGGACTTTTTTCGCCACATCTAGGAGATAACATTGTATCAGAAGTCTTGAAGGCTGATCTGTGCAGTTTCTTCAGAAGGAACTTTGCTGTAGATTGTTTTTAGAAAAAAAGGAACAGTTCCTTGGTTGCAGAGGTAAGCTGAGGACGTTTATTTTCTTCTCTGCACCAATTACCCAGAAGGACTTGGCTATCAACATTGATGTCTACTCTACAATTGTTGGCAAGGTAAGAAGTGAGGAGAGTAATTGACAAGCATTAGGGCACTTTCAGGACTGCCAGTATTTCCTTAGTAGAGATGTTCAACATGCATTTGTGTGAATTCCAGTAATTTCTAACCTCATTGCCATCTGGTAGATGAAAACACTTCCCCATGTAAAGTCGGAGGAGTCAGTGGACAAAGCCAGAAGAATATGTTTCTCCTCTCTCCAAGGAACATGACTCTCCCTGGTATTGACAATGCCCCAATGCAATATTTCTTCATGTAAGGCCTGGGAGAGAGGAACATCAGAGTTAGGACCCACAGAAGCTATGGCAGTAGCTGTGTCCCCGATAAAGAGCTTTGCCTCAGGGGTGGTTAAAGAAAAAGACATGCTTGCCCTGAAATGTTGCAGGGTTTTAACTTGCACAATTTTTTTTACATGCTAAAATCGTCTCACATAGCTTAACAAACTTCTCTACCTTATCCTTGCGTAGGATGAATGCCTGCAAAGTTGTATCAATTGTCAAATTCAAGTAAGTAATGCGACTAGCTGAACGAAGACAGACTTGGCCAGACCAATAAAGTACCCGAAATCCACAAGAATAGAGCAAACAATATGTAAGACAGCCAAAACAGTCAACGTAGCAACGACAAATACAAGTGTACGATTTATGAATTTATTGACAAAAATAGCGGAGACAATAACAACGGGAGCAAGGAACAAAAACGGGAATGAGTAACACAAGGGTTATTGAGAATATAGCATTTGAACTAAACCAGTGCTTGACTTGAGAACTTGTGTATAGCTCAGAATAAACCAACTGAATCAACTCAATTTGCTGAACAAATGGTTGCCAATTTATTACAGACTTGAGGAAACTGTAGGAATAACTCTAAACCAAGTAAGGCTAGGGAGTGTATTTGTTGCCCACAAATACAGGATTTACCTAAGGGAACTAGGAGGTAACTTCTTCTACACAACAGGATTTAGCTAAGAGAAGTGTGTGGGAATGATCAAATCACCAACACATACCAAAATAAGGTGTGTAAGGAAACCAAACTAATGTAGGAAAAAAACCCAAATAGTAATAAGAATGATAGCACAACACTAATAAAAATAGTTTGACAATTAGAACTGAAAGTGAACTAAAGTGACTTTGTCACAGATATAAATACCCACTTTAGCGGCCTTGAACTTCAAGCTGGAATATCACTGAGAGAAAGGCAAGGACCAGGGTTCTTTGCAAGTGGAAAACTTACCATTGAGTCGTTCCTTGATGTACAGGGAACTCAGAATACTGAGATCTTGTGTGAAGCTAGACACAACCAGGCCTGTTGAATGATATATGAAGGTGGACTCTTTCCATCCAAATTGTAAGATATTATTGATGAGCCACCAGCCTCCCAGCTGCATTCCAAAAGAACGTTGAGATGACGCGGTTAATAATATGTGGTCATAGCCTGATTTATTATCACATTTCGTGAGGAATGTTCCTTGATAAGCATAACGAGTGACATGCAACAATTTGTTTAAGGAAAATCCTCCGTCTGTCATCCAGTTGTTCATAAACCTTGCGTCCTGACACAATCAAGGATTTGAACGCTCTCATGTTAAAGTGAGAACAATGTACGTGGGTCAACCTGACCCACTTGCCCCCAAACATCCATGGCTCCGACTATGTGATATTTCGATGAGATACAGTCATCAATCATCACCCTTAAATATTTAATATGATTCTTGCTGACCAGAGAGTGGCAGGTTCCATCCTCGCTTCTAATTTGGATTTAAATTTTACGGGCATATCCATTTTTTAGTAGACTTAATAATCATGAAATTAGTTCTCACCATGTTGATTGACAATTTGTTTGCATTTACATCACACCATTCTTTCACCTTTTCAAGTTCAAAGTTAACTAGAGCATCAAGGGTTTTAAGGTTATTTGCCGAGGCGAAAACATTAGTATCATCAGCAAAAATTTGGATGCTTTATTTATTGAAGCAATTAGATAAGTTGTTTAATATGTAAATAAGGAACAGAAGTGGTCCCATTGTGCTCCCCTGGGGAATTCCAATTTATGTGCTGTGCACATAAATTGACACTTGCAATGAAGTGATTTGTGCTTCATTGATTGTCTTTTTTTACTGGTACAGTGCTTCTCCCAAATAATGAAATCAGTGCTGAACTTGAAGTTTGTTTTACATTGTATTAATATTATATGCGTGCAATGTTGTTACGATTGATAACAGATTCTTGTTCTTTAATAATTTTTACTAATGTGATTGTGGTTTCAGAGTACGTGAGGTATCACCTGAAGGGCATGCCTTGTCCATGGGAGCCTGTTTGGAAATGTTACCAGCACTTGAAAGACTCTTAACATCTAAATTTGAAGAGTGAGTTAACTCTTGTTATTGCCACAAACATGCAGACGTATGCACATAGTTCTTTCCATACGGCGTATATCATACTGTAGTACCCAAAACCTGACATATTTGGAACAGAGGAACGGGTATTGCAGTATTGCTATCACTTTCTTAAACACATTGCTTTGTGTGGAATAGGTTTTTTTCCTCTTCCCCAGGGGCATTTCAGTTTCCTGTGTACTTTTTTTTAGATTTTGCTTGTTATTTATGGTACTAATAATTGTTTTCCATAATATTCGCAAAAGTTGAAGATGACTAAACTAGTCAAAAATGTTCACTTTTTTTAACTTAAATAATGTCTTAAATTTGTCTCCATGAATAGATTATTTGATAAACCTTCTTACCCAGGTGTTTCTGACTGCCTTGCTTGTTGTATTGGGAGTGATTGTTTTTGCCATTTATGTTACATTTACTAGGAGAAATTGTTGATTTACAATTGCTGGCATGTCGGGTGGTCATATCGCATTTGAAAATAAAAGTCACCAGGTTAATTCTGCTTAGTAAAGATGTTTACCTGATATAGTTAATAAAATATCAAACACAAAAGGCCATATTTGACCACATTTCTAAACACTGAGAAGAGAGTTAAAAATACGATGCATATTGCAGTATTTTTGGCAAACCTCAAAGTGTTCGGAAATGTGGTCAAACACTGTCTCGAGTGTCTGAAATATCTTCTTACTAAGGAAGAAAAGAAGTGAAATCATAAAAATCTATGCCAAGTATGATCCAAACACTATTACATGTATGATTTTAGATAATGAATAATTTTATAGTAAATGAGAAGTCTGCAACCTCTATGTTCATTTTTTGTAAATTTAAAAATTGTAATCTTTTTGTGGAAATGTATAACTGTGGTTGGAGGTGCACTTTATGAGTACTTTGACCAGTAATTTGAAGTGCTTGACAAGTTTAAAGCTAAACATTCCTTTATCATAACAAGTACACCAACCATTTAATAGTAAATTGCTATTATTAGATTTCTGGACAGTGTTATTCAGACCCACAAATGCAATTTTCTGCAACTACTGTACCTTCAGCTAGTGTAATACACAAAGTTCCATTACTTTATCAGCCCACACATGAAGTCATTACGGACTCTTTTTGAAGTCACAGTGCAAACCATCTCAACGGTACATTTGCATTGAAAACCATGTTGAATATATAGCTGTAGAGGATTTAACTCGCTAACTCCATATCATGTGTATAGACTCTTGCTTAGGGGAGGGGCAATGTATAAAGATGGCTTAGCAACTGTTTTGATATTTGCTATGTAACAGTATTTACCGTTACAGCTAAAGCGTCACATTTGGAAATACTCAATATTATTTTGCTTTCACTAAAACCCACCAACTTTTGGAATGGTCGAGGCACTTTCGAGGAATTAAAATTGGTTTGCACTGCTGAAGCATAACACTATACCTACTGAGAACTAATGAAATATTTTGCTGCGGTAAAATGTATTGGGAATTTTTTTCATTTTGGAAACCTTCCAGGAGAAATAACAAGTTCTATGTACACAAAACATCTACCAAACAAAATGTAAATATTGAATTTAATTTTCAAAGTGACAGGCATAGGTTTAGTTTTGTCTCTAAAACCTCTGGGGTCCTCAATAAACTTGTTGAAATGAAATGTTAAAGCAACTAGGATTTTTGTATGGCAGAAAATATTTCAACTCACATTAGGTTTACTCATTCAGTATTTTTCATATTTTTGTTGGTGATCTCACCTCAACAGTTGTGACAACAGCAAGCATTGGAAGCTATGGTTGGTTCTGAATGGAGTCAACCAGGTTTTTTTAGGAAACAGAGGTTTACATGTCAAACATTTGTTCATCGTTTGATTTTCCTCTCTAAAATTTTCCTTGAAATTTATTTTAAAATTAACCCCACTAAGAAATCAACCAAAATGTTGCACTGTGATTTGCCAACTTCTACTTTCAAAAACGTTTGTTAAATGGCTACATCAAGATGCGTTGCACTCTTAGACTTCTTTGACTTAGTGGATAACCCCATTACATTCTGAACCTTCCTTTAAATCTCTGAGTTCACCTGCCCTTAGTGCACATATTATGTAATAGCAGAGTAGTGATACTGAAAAGGACAAGTAATTAAACATTCCACTGCCATCCACCATAACCAACTTGTGAGAAGATTGTAAGAAGCTGGTAAACATCCGCAGTCCCCTCTATTGCTCGTTAATCATTTGACATCACACTCAATTGTGGAACAGCCCTCTTGAATAAATTGCATGGGGACCGAAATTGAGGGAAAGAGCAAACAATATGCTCCGTTAGTGGGCTAGGACAATTTACAAGGTATCTCAACTTTACATGATCTGGGGTTAAAATGCTTTTGACAATTTGTTGACAACTGAGTGCAGCCAACCTTCAATAAAAGAGTCTAGACGCTGGCTTTCCCACTGTTATAAGAGTTCATGCAAGGGAAAGGTGCTTCTATGGGTACAGTTACAGGCTGTTCAGCTTTCTTACAGATTGTTTTTTAAATTGTAATGTGTATTGATCATCTGTTGTGCAGTTACATTATTGCTGGACTGAACATGATCAGGGAGATGATTAAACGTTGGTGGATGCAGTTAAAAGCTGCAACAAATAAAGGTATTGAACCAGAGTGGCAGAGATGTAGCAGGTATGTTGATGTCCAGTCTTACGTTATGAGCATTCAATGGACCTTGTATTGGAATAAAAATACAAGCAATCTCCTCAGACATCTGTCTGTTTGAACTGCAGCTCCAGTTACGGAATACAAGGAATGCATTGTGAATAAGTTGGAATTATATTGAAGTCATTTTCAAGTTCTTTTACAGCTTAGAAGAACAAACAAAGCTTGGGATAGTTTCTATAGTTCTGTTAGATATTGTGTACAATTGGTCTCCACAAATTTATGAAAACAACCTGAAAAATATCGAGAGCAATACCTTTCAATGGCGCCACTCTATTGTTACATTGCTGCAAAAACTTATTTTTTCAGACAGAAAGACAGTTGTTATATTGGGCCACACAGTAGTGTCTGCTTCGTGTATTTGTTTGCAGACTTGTGTCCTTTACTTCTTGCCCCTGAGAAGATGAAATGTCATTTGATACCAGTGGATGTTAGTGTTTATTGTTTTGTTTTGTTTTGTTTTGTTTTGTTTTGTTTCAGTAGGTGGACATCTCGACGATGATATGTTTTGTTGTTGTTGTTTTTTTTCTCTTGTAGGAGTGTGAGTGGCTTGTATATGGCAATAGTTTCTCTATCCACCATTATCGTCAAACTATCCAAGAGGAAGGGACGAGTGGGTGAGAAAGCCCTTGTGAGTAACTTACAAACTGACTGACTTTTAGTCCCTTGTTTTATTGCAAACAGTTCTTTTTACCTTTTGATACTAGCTTTTTCGCGACTTTATCTGCAATTAATTCTTGTATGATTATATTCGTGGCCACTGCTGATAAAATGGTGCTTTTTGCTTTTGAGAGAGTGGGTCACTGTCATACTTAAATAGCGGTAAATGTTTAGGACGAACAATAAGAAAAAAATATTTTGTTCTTTCCAATTGATGCGTAACACTTAAGGTTATTCCCTTGTAAAAGAACCCGCCATAGATTTCCGATGAAACTTGGTATGCTGTTGTTACAGCACAAGGAGATACGATATTTATTGAATTACGTGCCCAACCTCAAATAAGCGCCCACCTCGAATAAGCACCCACCCCGAAGGTAGAAAAAGTTAATAAACGCCCACCCCCACCACCCAACCCCCAAAAGGTACTTTTTAAGCACCCAACCTCGAATAAGTGCCCCACCCCCCCACAAAAAAATCTCTAGTTTCATTGTCTGAAAATTTATGACAACATTGGAATTTTTCTCAAAGTTTCAACTGAAATGTCCATGTGGGCGCAAAATTCTTACGGCCGCAAAATCTCCCGCTCAAACTTCGTGGCAATAGCCCTGCTTGGTGTCCGCGCTTTGAATGTTCCTGGCACAACAAGTCCGTTCTCCAGCCTTCTTGACCCTGTTACTTTAACAGAAACCTCATTATCGTCGTAAGCTCTCAGAAATGTATAGATAAGGTAAGACAGTTCCATTGGCACATGTCCTACAAGCTCACTGCCAGTATTAGCTTCCAAGTACTTCCCAATTGCATATTCATCATGTTGTTTGGCTTCCTTGCAATCATCCTCATAGCAGTTAAGTTTCTCTCCCAAAGTTGGAGTCCACACAGATTTATAAATATGATGACCTCGTATAACTGATGTGAATTGCACTTCAAACACAAAGTTCCATTTCAGATAATAAAAACTTGAACAAGCCATGGCGTTGAATTCATGGCATTCATGTGATGTGTAAACTGACAGATCAGATATTTGATTCCAGTGATGTTTAAAAAGATATAAATCACACAAGTCACATTTTCATCTTCCCTTTGTTCTGACAGCATAGAGACTGATGCATCTCAGTCTCATGCCGGCAAAAAAGTAAGTTCGTACTCGACTGAATATAAATTAGAAGCTATCAAGTTTGCCGAAGAAAGTAAAAGCATCTCTAGCGCTGCAAAAAAGTTCAACGTAGACTGTAAGAGAATTCGTGAATGGCAAAGCGCCAAGGCAAAACTTCAGGCTGTGAATAACAGGAGGAAACGTCTTGAAGGAGGAGGTAATAAACCATTTGATGTTGGCCTGGAAGACGAGCTTTTAGAGTGGGTACATGAACGCAGGTCCAGTGGTCTTCGAGTTTCAAGGGCAATGATTCACACAAAGCGCGAGCTATTCATGAGCAAAAATGCAAGGCAGGGCAGGTTTCTCCATCTTTTATTGCAAGTAATGCTGGGTCCAGAAGTTTGTGGCCAGGAATGGGCTGTCTGTGAGGTGCAGAACCACTTAATCGCAGAAAGGTCCGGACAGACTTATCGACAAGCTTATTGCCTATATCTTACAAGTACAACGACAGTGAAACAGTCATTCCTACAATCATAGTGACGTTATTGCCATGGACGAAACAGCTGTCTGGCAAGATATACTGTCCAGCACTACTGTTGACAACGTGGGAGAAAAATCAATTCGACTGAGGACAACAGGACATGAGAAGTCCAAAGTCTCCGTCTGTTTGACAGCAAAGGCAGATGGAACAAAACTAAAGCCGTTCATTGTCTTTCCGGGAGCCAAGAGAGAAACAAAGCAGCTTAATGAGGAGTTTAAAAATAAGTGCTATGTAGTCTCTTCTGTGAACGGATGGATGAATAAAGACCTGACTCGTTACTGGGTGCAAGGAGTATTGGGCAAGTTCTCATTTACTCGTCGGATGTTGGCTTGGGACTCTTTTAAATGCCACATCACAGACAGCATCAAGCAAGAATTCTCACATGCAAAGACCAAAACTGTCATAGTACCCAGTGGTTGCACTAAGTATATCCAAGCCCCTGACGTGGCATGGAATGAGCCCTTCAAGGCCAAAGTAACTGAGAAGTATGATGCATGGATGGCTGACGGAGCTCATTCATTTACAGCTGCAGGAAACATGCGTGGCCCACCTCGTCGTGAAATCGTCAAGTGGGTTCTTGAGGCCTGGGAAACTGTAGACAGAGAGTTAAATTGTCTGTTCTTTCACCGTGCTCACTGTGGCTCCTGACAGATCTGAAGATGATGAGATTCATTGCCTAAAGAAAAGTCAAACTTGTCATGCAGGACAAGATTGCCTGGCATCCATCCAGCAAGCCCTAACAGCTTCTCGCGCGACTGACCCATTTGCTGATGTTACGTTGTTGGATGTCGAGGAGGCAGCACCAGAAAGTTCACTTATTGAGCTGAGCAACGATGACATTGAAGTTGATTGAGAATTACGATAGCTAAAGAGACTTCTCTGAAGACTGAACAATGAGTTGTTAGTCCTGGGCATAAACCAAACAATGAACAGTTACAATTTATATGCTTTAATATTTTGTCGTGTTTTCTTCTTATTTATTGTATTGTTAGAAAATAAACTTTTTTCTCACTGAAAATGGTGAAAACTTAATAAGCACCCAGCCTCAAATAAGCACCCACCCTGAAAGTCCAAATATTAAATAAGCACCCTGGGCGCTTAATCAAATAAATATGGTATTTAAAATGTAGTAAAAAGAGGGGGTCACCGTTCTTGTTTTCACGCCACAATGCTGACAAATACGGTTATTTAGGTGACTTTTGGTAATCTCCGTGCGCAACAAATAAGCTCGATTATTTTTCAATGCTGCATGTCATATCACACAGAGTTTGACTTTCTTTGATTGTTTGTTCATCTACGTCCCAGAAAAATGTCTTCAAATACCCTGCATTTTTTTTCTTTGAAGGGAAACATAATTTGGACATGCGCTGTTTGACCCGTTATGTCTCCCTCTGTAGTATTCATTTCATTTTCCAAAAAAGTAGCCATAGATTTCTGCTAATTTTTGCGCGTGGATGACGTCATCCATGAGCTTAGGAGGTAGTAGAATGGCACTCACTCACTCGATTCTGATTAATTTATTCATTAAACTTGAATTAAACGATTTTCTCCTACCTTCCCTACTAAGTATTGTTTTTGTCCAAGAGCGTGCAGTCGTCTTCAGGAATCCTTCAGGAAGGTTTTTGACGAGGGGAGAATAGAAAGGCTTCCTTTTTTACCCGAAAAATGGAGAGCCTGGGTACAAGTTTGTCAAGCGCATCAAAGGTTGAAGTCGGCCATTTTGGTTTCATGTTTTTCGTAAATATGTTGTTTTTTGACTATCGGCTTTTTCTCACACGTAGATGAAAGCTGGTAGAGGTATTTATGACTGTGGTGATGTATCGGTCACAACAGCACGGTCGGTGAGATCAAAGAATTGATACAAGAAAGCCAGAAAGTGGGATCGTGTTAACCTAGCATATGGTGGAAATTAAGCTCGTGGCTTTTTCTCTTGGCAAGAGAATCTGGTGTTTTCTACTCACTTTCTCTCCTTGTGGAGTCGAAGGTAAGCTTAAGTTCTTGTTAAGTTTTGGTTTCATTCTTTCGTCATTGTTTTATTTTGTATACACGCATTGAAATTCTGCCTGTGTTAGTATCGAACAGAAGTTCGAAATTTGTAAGCTTATTTAGAATACTTCAAGTGAGAAATTTGAATTACCTTATCTTTTAGTTTTGCTGTCGTTCACACTTCATTTCTTTTGTATTCCATGCAGTTCGACCAGAGGGAAAATTTCTTCAGAGATGGTATGCAAGTCAACCTACATGTACGATCGAGTAAATATACTCCTAAATATTTTAGTGATCATGGATGGACAAGTCCAAGAGACTGTGTAGATCTACTTTTTGCAAGAGAGAGATGCTGTCCAATTGTGTCAAACATAAGCTAGACGCATGATGGCTGTGATGTAGATTTTTTTTTACTTCAAGAAATGAGAGATTTAAACAAATTGAAAATATGAATTATGGAGAAGAGATTGCTTGTAGAATTACTGTCTTAGTTAAAAAGGCAAATTAACATAATGAACTTGATACCTGTCAACATAAGTATGTTCTGTAATCATTGCAAAAATCTGTTAGAAGAGAGGTATCTGCAATCCTTTTGAATATTACTGCACTGCTAGTGAGATTAGCCGAACAATTACCAAGATATATAGGAATAAATTACCGTGATTTATGTTTCCAAGAAAGAGAATTGTTATTTTACCTGCATACACTACAATATGTAGTACCCTTATTATTGATTGCACCAAGCTAGGGGGGGGGGGGGGGGCCTTCTCCTTATTGTTCTTTACGGGCGCTTTTTTTTGGGGTGGGGAATTTTTAAACACTCAAACGTCAGGTTTTTTGAAACAGAAAATAATATTTTAAGCAC
>Ga0126339_10002339_pt1 | contig 13508 bp, 9 predicted proteins | sample OrbTmetagenome_2_FD_92532 | JGI IMG/M metagenome (GOLD analysis project Ga0126339, IMG submission 92532) | Coral microbial communities from Petempiche,Puerto Morelos, Mexico - Orbicella T R C metagenome | ecosystem: Host-associated > Invertebrates > Cnidaria > Coral | place: Petempiche,Puerto... | reverse complement strand
CGAGCTCCGAGCTACGAGCTCCGAGCTACGAGCTCCGAGCTACGAGCTCCGAGCTACGAGCTCCGAGCTACGAGCTCCGAGCTCAAAGCTCCGAGCTCCGAGCCCCAAAGCAAAACCCTCAAATCTCTAGAGATCCACCTTTCAGGGCCCTGATCAGCCCATTGAGGAGAGTCTACAATGTGCTTTAACGGCTCCGTTTAGTTACGACCCCAATTAAGAGTCTCGATGGGATTTAACTGAGAGCTGAGAACTGGTAACATTTTAGCTGTCAGTTGAGGAATGACGCGTGTTTTAACCTATACCTGGGATTTGAGGGGTTGAGGTACGCAAAATATACTCTGTGATACAGTAGAACCCGTTAATTCGGCCACCAGCAGGCCACAAATCTGGCCGTATTAACGGGGTGGACGTATTAAAGGGGTCCTTGAAATGAGAAAATGAGACGGCTTTTTTTCGGGCGAGAATAAAGTGCCCGTGGTAACGGGGTGACCGTACTAACGGGGTGGTCGTAAGGCGAGGTTCCACTGTAGCTGAGAAATTGTCTCAAATTTAACTGATAACGAGATTCCAGACCTATATTGCCTTTATGTAGTCGTCCGTCCGTCAAGCCGGGTTAGGTGCACTTTAATAACCTGTGTTGGTATGACCCTCTGTCCTGCATGCTGCAACCAAGAAGCGGAAGTGACTATTCCAGTTTACGTCCAGCACCAGACCTAATTCCGCACCCGTCGCACCCACCCCAGAGGTTTATTCCACTACAGGGATCATGCGATACGATTCAGTTGTTGACCGAGAACAAATACTGATTGGAACAACTTACCGCTGAGATAATTACATCCAATTCATTAAGTCATTCAAGTCAGCTTTGAGCAAGACACCGTTAGCATAGTTCTCTGTGGGTTTTTGTTTTTTTTGTTTGTTTTTTTTTATCACCGCGTGCACCAATTACTTTGTTTCTACCTATTTGTATATTTATTTCCTTATGTTCTTTTTATACTACGTGCTAACCTTCCTGATAGGTTATTTTAAGTTAAGAATGTACATGTAATAATAAATAATAATAATTGTCGCGGCTAATCGCCGTCGCAAAGTACAGCAACGACGCAGCTTAACAAGGTCGAACCGAAAGCATACATTGGCGCCTCTGGCAGCCGCTATACGGTCCATGGAGCACAGCTTACAGCCAGCTGGAATCAGCTGTATGTTGGTTTTTGCTGAGGGGGGAAAACCGGAGAATCCGGAGAAAAACCCTCGAAGCAGAGAACCAACACAAACTCAACCCACTTATGGCGTTGGGTCCGGGAATCGAACCCGGGCCACATTGGTGGGAGGCGAGTGCTCTCACCACTGCGCCATCCCTGCTCCCCTAGTAGGAAAAACTTCTGTGTTTGATATTGTTTTCTTTGTATCTGAGTCTCTTTTGGGAATTATGAGACAAAAAGAACTTAAAACATTTACAGTTTTGACCCGAAAGCCTCGGATCCATGTTAAAATATTGACATATCGAAAGTGGCCCATGATTTGTGAAGCTCTCCAAAGTTTAGCTGCATCCTAAGCATTGTTTCTTTACAATAGGCTTTTGTATTCGAAAAATACGTATGAGTCATCTTTATTCAAAAGCCCATCGTTAATCTGGCACTGATTCGCAGTATTTTTTAAAATAGTATAAATTCGCAAATGCGAGTAACTCAAGGTATTTAAATCACGTGATAGTCTCATCTGAAAAAAAAGCCTACAGGCTCAGTCTGTGTATACCCTCGGTCACTGCCTCCCTAAAAATGGCTGGATAATTTTTTGGAGAGGCGCTTGCATAACCTTGGATAAATGCAATATATTGTATTTAATAGTGTTAACTAATGGTGTGTTTTTTAGCTTCGTACATTGATACCGACATATATTACCGTTTCCATGGCGTTCATTCGAGCATGATATTAAGTCAAGCATCCAAGCGAGAATGCAAACCTGACGAGTGATATTAATTTCCGCAATGGCAAAAAAGCACCGCAGAATCTGTCCACATTCACGAAAAGTTATTTTAGAACAGTTATTTTTGCGACGGAGTCAGTTGCATCAACTTGCATGCGGTATGTTCGCGGTTTTTTCTCCCCCACCCCCCCCCTTCCCCCACCCCCCTATTGTCATAACATGATGTTGACTGTGGTCGATTTACTGCATCGTAGAATTCGTATTGGCTATACAGGTTTTATGCCTTCTCAGCCTGCCCCATGAATAAATCACCTCACACTGGAGGCAAAAGATTATAGCTGCATTAATTGAAGATTAATCTTGATATACATAGTTTTGTTCTGGAAAGGTACTGCTCAAGGAAACGTGTGAAAAATTAACTAGCAATGCAAAAGGGAAGGAGGTGGGACTTCAAAACATTTCTTTGCACTCAAGAATATCAGGGCGAAAGGCGCACACCTGATTTGTTTGGTCACGTGACCTGTACATAACTCGAGAGGGGGTTTAATATAACTGTCATTAGATTCTCCCCAAGCACCAATACCACTCATTCAAAATCAGGAAGGAAAGAAATAAAATTCTGTTTCCGGGGCAAACATTTTATGTACTCATGCACAATAGTAATATTTGAAACTCGACTCAGTTCCCATTTTTGAAACGTTTTTATTCCATCCGGTATCACCCTTATCAGCGCGCCAAACATGCTTGCAAATATAATACGATCTTTGTATTACCAACTCACTGCTGTATCTATCTGTACACATATATATGACACTTTAAGTACAGAAAAAGTGTCATACGGCCTGTCTGGTCGGTTTTTATCATGTTTGTTTCTCAGATCGAGCTGCGGCAGTGGGTTCAAAAATATATTGACACGTAAAACCACACGGTCTCGAGAGACAGAATGCTATATTGCATCTTAATTTTAATTCACAACATGTGATATTCGACTGAACTGCACATGGAACGCACTGGTGTATTTTAATACTGTTAGCATTGCTTTGTAGTGTTAAAACTTAGAAAAAATGGTCTGTCGTAGAAATAAACTTGGAAAAGCCCTTTACCCAAAGCCGTTAATTCCTCCGTCGCGTTAATGGCTTATTTTCGTCCAATCGTTTCAAACTGCGCATTAATTGCGGAAATTGTACTCGTACAATCAACTTGTACTTAAATTTTAAGGAAAGAATCAAAATCCTGGAGGTTGGACATTTTCTAAAGAAAATTTCGCAGTGAACGCTTCATTATTTCATTTCACCATGCAGTCAAAAGATTTTTTCGGTAGAGATTAGGTAGAATAACGTAATTGCTAGAGTGACATGGCTTTAAAAGAACCCTCTGAAAGAGAATACCACAGAACAGTTGTAATATAATATTCGACAACGTTTTTTAAATGATTTGAAGACGTCCGCTTGTGCAATACCGACAGGTTTTCAAAGACCGGGTCTTAGAATTAATTCTTAATCATTTTTTACATTTGCTCATAGACATCTTTCATCCTTGTTGAAGATTAATTCCTTGTTGCTAGGATTAGTTTTTTCTTTTGGACGCTTTAAAACAAGAATAGTCAAATACATGCCATAAAAGAGAGTAAGAATAAGTTCATTTGTTTTCACTACATTTGAAAACAATTCGAGAGGTAATTTTCATATTTGAGTGTTTTTTTTTTGCGTGGAGAGCTTTAGACGTGAAGCCTTTTCGGAAGCAATAGTGTCAAAATTCGATTACAGTAATGAATGTCTCACCTAAGGAAACACTCTTTCTATGCTCGCCTTCTTCAATAGATATTGACGCATGGTTTTGCTCTATTAATGTCGCAACGAATTTTCAAAGTTTGAGGTTTAATTTCTTACATCGAGAGAGAGAGAGAGAGATAGCGTCCTGAATTGCATGTTATGAACTCCACTAGAAGGCGAACACAGAATTTCGTCGATTTTGCCTTAACGAAAAGTTCTTCTTTCGCAGCCATATTCAAATATTGCCCAAGGTAATTTTACCTACAGCTTAAATAAAAGGAAATTAAACAATAGTATAATTATTTGTTTAAGCGAAGTAAAGGATATTTCAAGGTTAACAATCTTTATCAATCGGGTATAAAATTTCTTGTGCGAACACCTGAACACACTACTTTAAGTATCGTGAAACGCGCGGGTGTAATTCCAAAGTGGAAATTTTGCCATTTTAAAGTTTGTTTCCAGCTAATTTTCCGCCAGACTCTCATGTATATTCAGTGGCTTTGTTCTTTATTTCAAACGCGACGTATTTGTCATCGACCAGGCTTTCGAAATAATAGACGAAAATTTAGCGACAGTTGGCAAGAAGCCCCGTTATTTAGCTGTCCATTTTTCACTTTATCTCCTCGTAAAGTTAAACGAAGAGTTTTCATGTGTCTTTGGGCGATTTCATTCTCGCTTGCTCGCGGCGTGGAACCATATTTAGCTTTCGTGTTCTTCTGACAGCACCTCCACTTTGCCCACAAAGAACCGAGCTTTGAATTCCATAGAGAACTGACAAATTCAAGGCGCCATTGTATCGGCAGACAATATAGTTACTCGGTATCCAGTTTCGGAGGCATTGTTTGATGTTCTGAATTATTCATTGTTTGGCAATTAGACGGGAAAACAATAAGCAAACTATGTGGTCTTATTATGCAGCCATTCTGGGTTAAGCAATAAAGCAAATGCAACAGTGTAGCCAACTAACATGCCCGGCGCGACTCGTAGATTAAGCGATTCCTATTCCGCTGCTAAAAGGATCGCGGTATAGTTAAGTTCCTTGGAAACTCGTTAGTTCGGGTTTAAGGGAGGGGTCCTCCACAATGCCTCTTTTGATCGAACATTTGAAACACTCAAATCACGTTTGATTGCTTGTATGAGAAACTGCGTTGCCATTAATTCAAAATAAATTCCTTTGAGAGTTAAAACTAATTTGGCTTATGAACGGGTGTAGTTGTTTACACGACTAAAGAAGAGCTGACAGGGCACACAGAGACGTATTTGGACGCTGGACCAATCGTGGCGCTTGTAAACAAAGGCTCTTGAATTTTCTGAATGTAAAAATATAATCTGAACAAAAGGGAGCCGTCATTCATTCTGGTCTTGTTAAGAGGTACTTCGACAATCAGGGTCGAGTGCACTGCGCGACAACAGCCCTTCAGCTTGAAGAGATTTTCAAGTGTGCGTTGAAGAGCCATGGCAGATACCTCGTTCGTGATTCAGCAGTCCTTCTCCGAGCGGAAGCACCCGCGAGTACCAAAGTGTGCTCGGTGTCGAAACCACGGTGTGGTCTCGTGGTTAAAGGGCCATAAGAGGTTTTGCAGATGGAGGGATTGCAACTGTGCTCAGTGCACGCTGATCGCCGAGAGACAGCGGGTCATGGCGGCGCAGGTCGCCCTGAGGCGTCAACAGACTCAGGAAGAGAGCATGCAGATACAGATGACGAAGAAAGCTCCGGCCTATATAGCCCCCCTTGTTAGCGCGGTGCGGCAGTTTAACGGTGTCGGAAGAAGTTGCTCAGACGAGACGCAGGCCTTGCTATCGTATCGGCGGGCAGTCGCACACGGTAAGTGAAGCGTAAACGCGGAGCGTTTGACGCCAATTTTTTTCGCCCTCAGACGCGAGACTTGTTTATGTGAATGTACACGCCGCGCTACGCATTAGGACTTCGCGATTTGCTTTGCAACTTTCCGCCTGTTTCCTGAAATCTTCAGCCGGCGGGTACAATTTATAACATGTAGCAAATTGATATATGTTTGTAGTTTCTTAACTTGTCAATTACACGCCTCCAAGACAAACATAAGAATGTTTCATCTCGGAGACTTTAGCGTGCTGTTTGCACAGGATTTATCGCGTTCTTTCATCAAATTGTGACAAGGTTATCTTTTAGTTGCGCACGGAGTGAAATGGACGTGAATGGAATCCCGTCAATTTCCGTGAACCTTGCCAACGTTTAAAATTGATGAATAAAATATGTAGACATGGTTAACATAAGAACTAATTACCCCTTGTTCTTCTCTTTTGTAAATCAGTGCATCTTCTTCGGTATTGTGTTTTCGACTAGTAGAACAAACCGAAGTACTGTTTGGAGCATTTTCTTTCCGTGCACCGAAGTTTCGTGGTAAAGTTTTTTTTTTTTCGAAACTGTCCGTGAAACGCTTCCGACAGAAATTCCGTCGTGTCTTAAATCTTCCATTGTGTCCCAAACTGGAACAAAAAAGTTTTCTTTCAATGGTAAAAGCCCCTTACAAAAGGCCTACATTAATAAAATTTCTTGGCACTTACAGAAAACGTTTTCATGCGCAAAGAGTTTACGCCCGAATGTAATGGCTCAAATTATTTTCGTTTTCGTTAAACTCTTTCGCTCGGCTCTGTATTTTCCTTCTTTTTGGTTACGAAAATTGCTTGCTCATTTCAAAAGCGATTTCATTACACACATTAGTTAAATGTTCCTTTTAGCTCCAAGTGATAGAAATTGTATACTTTAAAAGCTTTTGCGAGATAATTTCGATCAGTTCAACAGTGTTGAGTTTGCCGTGAAATGTGTGATTCCAGAAGCTTTTCGCTCCGTGTCAAGAGAGTTTTCAACTGTGTTAAAATTTGAAACAAAGATAAGAGCTTAAGCAGAGTAAACACATCCACTCTCTTTCATGATCATTCCCCAATCTCCAAACAAAGAAAATGTATAAGTGCATTGGAGGAGGGTGGAAATTTCAGCGTTTTCCCAGCACAGTTTTACAGAATTCACTTAAATGCAGCGCCGAATTGGCGCTCGAGTGAACAACAAAAAAATATAAAGTTTTCAATAAGGGTTACATTTTCTAATTGCGAAGCTCTTATACGGGAACAAATAAACGATGCAGTCAAGGTTAAGAAGAATTTTTTTTCTTCTGTTAGCGAGATTCTGCGAAGAAATGTTTCGGTTACTAAGTTACCAAGACACTTCGAGCTTTTTGCGTTCTATTGAGTCCCACGCAATTTACATCCACTTGCGTAATTCGATTTCAGCCAAATGGAAATTGTTTTCTTCGTTGCTTTAAGTCACTAACAGGTCCCCGCCCTCACAAAAAGGCTAAAATTAATGCTGAAAAAAACCTGTCAGCAAGTAAGTCTATCAAAGAAGGCTGGTTCCAAAATTGCCAGCTCGTTTGATTGAAAAAGAAAGAAAATTGCTAACACTTCATAAAATTTTCTTTAATACCAGCTCTGGGAAGAAATGCACTCTATTGTGATGATAATATCGGTTCTGTTTTTTTTTTTTTCTTTTCTCTTCTTTTCTTTTTTTGAACTGATTGAAAATTGTCTGTTCTATTCTTTGCCTCCATTAACATGTTCTGAATAACGCAATATCCTCTGGGTTATTTTTATTTTACGACTGAGTTGAAATTTTAATTAATCAAGTTCTGAAACTAAACCCGCTAAAATCAACTCTACTTACTGCGCCTTACTCTCTCTATCGTTCTTATATTCTTTCATGTACATTCAGAAGCCGAAAAGGAAGCATTACAAGAACCACCGAGGCCAATTCAGCCCAAATGCAACGACTCGTACGAGGTCAAAATAAAAGAAGAACCAGTCAGCCCGGTCAGCTTTGAGGAGGAGCGATTTTCAGATGCTGAAGACAACCGGAAGAGATCCGCCAGCGACGAAGATAAGGGGCCTGAATACGTGCACTCAAAAGTGCCACGCCTCTCCCCCCACAGGAAAGAGACGGAGACGTTCAAATCCTCTTTAGAACTACTTCAGCGCATCTTTCCTCACCAGAGTAAAGCTATTCTAGAGCTGATTCTTGGCGCTTGTGAAGAAGACGTAGTCAAAGCTATTGAATCGCTTCTCCCCGAGAACAACCCGCGACCCTATCCTTTGCCAATTCCCCTTAGAGGGTATGGTTCGGGCCCGCTTCTATCCTGCGATGGAAGCACAAAGTCAGCGTTCTCTCCCATTGCAAAGTCTCCACCGTATGTTTATCCGGGACCTCTACCCGCGCAAGCGCAATCGCTGAAGAGTCCTTGTGACAAAAGCCCAGGTACGCCTAGCGCGTTTCAACCCATCCATTCATGCAGCCCGCCAGAACTAAGCCCCTCGATGGCAGATAGATTCCAGTTTCCAGTAGTGGCTGGGTATTTCTTCAACAGGCCTGGTTCATCAGCTCTTCTGTCGCTCAATTCCGCGCAGCAGCAGAGAAATGGACCACCGCAGCCTGGATCCAGGTTCTGTGGGTATTGTGGGCTCTCAAGCAAAGTCGGAGACAAGTTTTGTAGTCATTGTGGCAAGTCACTGGAGTAAACTTACAAACAGTTAGAAATTTAAATTATTAGAGTTACCAGGAAAGAATTTACATTGTGGTTTTGAGCGATACGAATTAAATGATACTGGCCTCTAGAGGAGTGCCTATTTTTCTTTAGTTGCGGAAGAATGACTTAGAAACACGGGCATTGATCAAAAATTAATGAATTGAAGAGATTTTAACATCAAAGTCGTTTTGTGTATTTATAGAGCAGACAAAAAAGTTGAACTTGTTTTTTTGAATATGTCTCTTGACCAAACAGAGACCTCACGGGGAACAACGCGTACTTCCTACACAGGGAATAATCTATTTACCTAAGCTATTAAAGCTCGAGTTTGAACTGTCTCAAGATAATTTATTGAGCTCAGTTTGTATCGACCAATTTCTGGGCTTAAGAGTTAAGGACTCATTGTAAACTTTGTAAGAGATTATTTGAAAGAAATTGAACTGTCTTATTGGATATCGTCACCTTTGCTTATAAGTCAACCTCTTAATCCCAAGATCTGGAGGGCGTTAATTGCCAATTGATGGCAATTGTTTAGAAAAGCAGACTCAGACTGCCTTTGTGTGGTCTTCACAGAATAAGAAGGCATGAAAAAAAGTTATGACGATTAACAATGTATTGTAAATATCTGGGATATCAAGATACTCTATGTTGCATTTTGATGGAAGAATGAGTTCGTTGCATTGTAATAAAATGTAGATTTTTAAAATCCTTCTGTAGGAGAAAAGATGGCGGCAGTAATTTTGCCACAATACCGTGCGAACCTTGCACAGCCCATAAAGTACAAGGAAAGGGCATATTTTAACGCTGACATTTGTCCCTGTGCTTACGACATTGTGTATGCTGAGTTTAAGGATGTAAGAATTTTTGTGAACTATTTATGAGCGTTGTTAAAGTTTTCGTGCGCTAAGAATTATGGGTGAATGTACCAGTCACCATCTTTTTTTCTTACGAAGGATTCGAACACTCTTATGGTTATGTTCAAGTTTCATCTCTTTCTGTTTGTGTTGTCTTCAATAAATTTGTGTGAAGGTTGTATTTATCCACTAATGTAATGCCAATCTCGTGATGTGTAACCAAGTTTTCGAAAACTTCTGACCTAGAATTCCTTTCCATTTGATTTTCCTTCCGGAATTTCTCGGAAGTTTTGGTTAAATGGTTAGCATTTCGGAAATATAACAATTCTCGGATTTTCCTGAAACTTTCCACAGAAATTTCCTTACCATTCACCTTCGTTTCGAAAGTTTCGGAATTTCTGGTTGAACTGTAGTAAGCGTTCTACTATATATTACAACCATGCCCAGTGATCTCTCTTTCGTGACTTTGATTTATGCTCGCGTTATACTTGTTTCTGGCATGGAGGAGGGTTCATTTGCAAAAAGGCGTTATGTCAACATGAGGGCATTAGGAGTATTTCTACTCCTCCCTGGGTGGGATGCTAGTCCACCGCAGGGTTACCCCTACCCCTCCCCCCGGCATTAAATTCACTGGAGCGTCCATTTATACCCCTGGATGGCGTGAGGCACTGTGAGAGAAAAGTGTCTTTCCTGAGAACACAATACAATGGCCCCGCCCAGGGTGTGAATCTGGACCAATCGATCAAGAGTCCAAGCGCGCCAACCATTAGTCACTTAGCCTCTACAAAAACTCCTTATATCATATTAATAATTGTGACAAACAGCAAAAGAATAATTCACATATCATGTTAGTTTTATAAAAAGGATTTTCTAGTATATTTTTACAACAGATTTTTAGAATTATTACTAATAAAGAATTCTCCATTGTCAATAATCCCTGTTTCTCTGGTCCTCATATTCGTCAAGTTCGTCCCTGTTTTGATTCTCGACCATTTCTGAAAAGAAAAAATGATATCGATTGGGAACACTACTCGAGTTTGGAAACGTGGCCTGTATGATTGGTTGATCCATCTAAGAAGCATTAAACCTCTTTTCTACCCTTTCTACCTTCCCTCCCTTGGGGAAAACTAGTTTAAAATGAAAATTTCCTATAATGGAAACTTCAGCGAGAAATGTTCGATTGTCTGCTTATATTCTTTGTCCAGTTGTTTTCAGTTCTTTTTGGTCCTAAATTTCACGTGCAACATAACTTACACTATAACAAAACTTTGCCCCATTGTCGAGAAATGAGAAATGAAGTTAGCTGTAGGACATCGCTACTTACGGGGAGGAGGACGTTAAAAAAAGGCATCACTTTTGGAGGGTTGCTAATCGGAGTTTTACGGTGTGGTGTAACGCAATGTGTAACGCAATACTTTCACTCACCGTCGCAGACTTTATCCCTGATTCTTGACACCCGCTTCTTTAGCGCACTGAAAGACTTCACAGTAATCAAATCTTCAGCGGTTGACGCCATTAACATCAACTCCTCGATGTCAACCTCTTCGCCGATTCCCACCGACAAAACGGTCACGTGGTTTTCTTTCAACGCCATGGACGCTCGCGCCACACCGAGGGCGTTGTCTGATCTTCCAAAGGTCACTACAACTAGAATTTTGGGAACATCGGGCCTCGAGCCTCCCTTGACTGAGAAGAGGTCGGTAAGGGCTAGCTGCAAGGCTCGCTCGGTCTTCGTTTCCCCTTCTGCGTATGGGATGTTATCGATTGTCTCTTTCAAAAGGAGGACATTGTTGTCAGCGCTGAACTGAAAGTCGAAAATCACGTTGGCTCGCGTGGAATAGCGAATGACACCAACAAGCGTGTCGTTATTCGAGATTTCAAAGTCCCTGATCACAGTCCACACAAAGTTTTTGGCTTCCTGGAAGTTGCTTTCTCCGCGCGATCCAGACGAATCTACTATGAATGCTAAGTCTGTTTTCCCTTGACACACTGGAACAGAATAATAAACAATGAAAAGCGGAAACGATCTGGTTGGAAAGAAACTGTTATTATTACAATAAAAAAACACCAATGAAATACCAGGTGAGCTTTCGCGCGAAAACTTGACATCTTCAAACGTGAAAATAACATGTTATCTTCCCGGGTGAAAAGGTCACTATGCTATGGTTACATAATAAACTGCGCCTTTCACAGCGAAAGTGAAATGTTTTGGTGTTTTATTGGTGTTTATGTAATGAAGAGAACATTACATGAGCGCTTGGAGATACCAAATTTATCTTCTCGCGTTGAAAAATATTTCACCCGCTCACTGTGCTCACTCGTGAAACATTTTTTTAACACTCGAAGAGAAATTTCGTGTCTCAGCGCGGCCATATAATATCTTCTATTTATCACGTTGAAGTTAATAATTTTGAAACGCGAATTTACTTCTCTATATATTTCTCAACAGACCCTCGACCAGGAAGAGGGGGCACCTTAAAAGCCGTTTGAACAAAAAACTAAGATGATAACAAAAACTAGCTTAGTGCTTTTCATGACTATCAGAATATCCGGGTACGTACAGCATTGATCTAATATGAATTGGGCTGTTGATCACCACAAATGTTATCAGCTTCTTTTTTCTCCTCCTAATCAAATAAACAGGTCAGCAGAATAATGGAATTATCACATGTACAGTAAACGCTTTTAATTAACAAATTCTGACTTCCAGTCACTACTCTATGGAAACCAGCGGCAAGAATTTTTATCTGCCAAGTTGATTATTTAGAACCTGACATTTCGTACTTACGTCTTGTTTTACAAGCGAAAGGTGTCTCCATTACACAGCTTTCGTCACTCCATTTCCCCCAGTCAGGATCAGCGTGAATGGCTACACAATCCTCCTTGTGATTCTTAGCGAAAAATGAAGGTTCGCCGGATGCCCACCTTTACGGAATGAAGAAACAATTAGCTAAGAAACGTCCCCTACCAATGCCCCTGACATTTGGTTTCTCAGCTTCTTTCCTTCCCCCCTTCCAGTTCCATCCTTCCGTCCTGCCCTCCTTCTTTCTTTTGTTCGTTCAATCGCTCGTTCGTTCAATTGCTCGTTCGTTCGTCCGTTCAAGGTTCATTCAATCGTTCGTTCGTTCGTTGTTCAATCGCTTGTTTGCTCGTTCGATCGTCCGATCAATTGTTCGTTATAGCGCTCGTTTGTTCGTTGTTCAATCGTTCGTTCGCTTGTTCGTTCGTTCGTTCGTTCGTTCGTTCGTTCGTTCGTTGTTCAATCGTTCGTTTGCTCGCTCGATCGCCCGATCAAGCGTTAGTTCGCTCGTTCTCCCTCTGCCATTTTCAAGTACAACAACATTTGCAAGTACTTCAGTGTCTGACCTTGTGTAGGTCACCGCGCTGTTCTTCTCTGTCCATTCGTAGACTCCCTGATGGCCAATGTCCGACGCTCCGATCCAAAACTTCGAGAAGCCGAGTACCCGACGAATTTGTCGGATTCTGCTGGTCACCCACCGGTTCTCTTTTAGTGTTCGGATACTAAGCAGATGCCCTCTTTCCATTTCCTTGCAGTATCGCTCGGCCTCAGTCCAGCTTAAGGCGCTCCACGGTAAAGGAATAAACTTGTAAATGTAATTTCCCCAATGCCAGCCTGAAATTTAGAAACAAAAACGTGAGAAAGAATCGCTTGAACGTCAAACTATCTTTACAAACTACGAGCAATTTACATGCAGCCTTGAAGTTTGCGAATTCGACCCCCGGGATTCGACCCTTTTTAAATCATTATTAAGCCTGGCGAGAAGGATCGAAGGCTCTGGGAAATGAACAGATGAAAGTAATTGGACAAGAGTACGATATTGTGCCTTACGGGATGATAAATCTTTCAGTCCTGGGGGTTCACCCATATGAAAAGGTCGCAGATGCTCGTCAGAAAATTTGAATTAAAAGATACCATTTAAAACAGAATAGCCTCGATTACCAGTAGTTGTTGGGGAAAGGAGCCTGGACTCGAGAAAGCGGTGGAAATCGAGCTTAAAAACGGAAATGAGAGTGTTTTTCAGTTATTATATTTATTGTAGTATTTTCTATGTCATGGTATAAATCCTCATATCTCACCCTTACGTACGTTATCGTAATCGAGCTGATTTAAAGATTACCTTCACCTCAATCCTTGCGCCAGAGAGGCACACAAGGTCTCAGATTTAAAGATGAAAGGGGCAAATTCCCAAAATTATTACGTGAAGCAGTGCTTCAAAATATTAAGCCAACTTACGAACATCGGACAAGACTTACTGTATCCGAACCTCTTTTTCTCTGTAAGCCTTCGAGGGAGCTCTGCAAAGACACAACTACATAGATTTTAAAACAATTACTAGATGAGCTTTTTCGCGACACATCACTCGCATAAAATTTTGGACGTT
>Ga0126339_10002338_pt1 | contig 13509 bp, 11 predicted proteins | sample OrbTmetagenome_2_FD_92532 | JGI IMG/M metagenome (GOLD analysis project Ga0126339, IMG submission 92532) | Coral microbial communities from Petempiche,Puerto Morelos, Mexico - Orbicella T R C metagenome | ecosystem: Host-associated > Invertebrates > Cnidaria > Coral | place: Petempiche,Puerto... | reverse complement strand
GTGAAGCGGGATCAGCTTGGGTCAAGCTGACCCGACTTCACTCTCATTCTATAGGTTTTGAGTATCTTCGAGATCAAGTTGGTCCGTATCGCGACCCAACTTGATCTCGGAATACTCTAAGGCTCAGACCCTTGGTGGGTCGGCGACCTTGGTGGCGACGGATATCTGCGGGCCGAGCGTATGCCTTCGGCCGGTATCACACACGCGTCGGAGGAACCTGCGGCGGAACCCTGGTGTGCTCACGTCAAGGGCGCCTGCCAGGCGCGGAGACGGGCGAGTTGGGGGGTCTTCTTGTCCAGGTGGCGCTCGGAGCGGCGCAACACGTCCGCCAGGGTGCGCACGCCGTCGGCGATGAAGGGCCCCCGGTTCAGCATGACGCACTCGGCCCGCGCGCTCATTGCCGCGTCCGTGAACTCGCCGCGACTGGCGACGCCGCTTTTGATCAGCCGCGCGAGCACCTCGGTGGCCCAGACCACCGGGATGTGGGCCGCCTCACACAGCCAGAGGATCTCCTCCTGGACTTCCGAGAGGCGCGAGAACCCCACTTCGACCCCGAGATCGCCTCGCGCCACCATGACGCCGAACGGCCGCCGTCCGGCGCCGCGCACGATGATCTCTGGGAGATTGCGGAACGCGAGATCCGTCTCGACCTTGGCGATGAGCCCGATCGGACGGCGCGGGGTCGGTCCGGCGGCCAGCGCGTCGAGCAGGTCGTCGATGTCGTCGGGACGCTGGACGAAGGAGCAGCCGATCAGATCCGCCATGTCCGCCACGGTCGGCAAGGCCGCGCGGTCGGCCGGTGTCATCGACGTGGCCGCCAGGGCGGTGCCCGGAAAGTTCAGCCCCTTCTGCGCCTTCAGCTTGGCGCCACCCGGCTTGGTATGGGTGATCCGCAGATCGAGCCCGTCGCCATTCGCGGTTTCCACAATGGCCCAGATCGTGCCGTCGTCGATGGACACGACGGCGCCCGGTTGCACCGCGTCCAGCGCCGCGTCGAGAGTACAGGTGAAGCTCGGCACACGCTCGGCGGGGGGCGGGCCGCCCGCCCGGCGCAGACGGACCCGGTCTCCGGCCGTCACCCGCGCCCCGTTCGGAACACGAAGGCCCGACGTGCGGATCTTGGGGCCGGCCAGATCCAGCAGCACGCGCAGGTCGGCCCCGGCCTCTCGGGCGGCCGCCCGCGCGGTTTCGGCCATGCGCCGCCACGTCTCGGGATCGTCGCGGCCGCAGTTGATCCGAACCGCGTTCATGCCAAGCCTGATGAGTTCCTGGAGCCGCGCGCGATCGGCACCCAGTTCGGGCGACAGGGTGACCAGAATGCGCGTCAACCGCTCCGGAGGTCGGGGACCGAAAAGCTCCGCCGTGTTGGTTCGCAGGCGCACGTCCGCCCACTCCAGGCCGGCCACGACGTCGGGGTCGGGGTTCTGTCCGGCCAGGGTGGCCTCGATGGCCCGGAGGCTTTGGACGACATGACCCTCGCTGCGCCCAAGCGTGGACATCCCGCGACGGCGCAGGCGTCGCTGCAGGTCGGTCCGGTCGGAGCCGCGGAGCGCCAGAAAGTGCGCCAGGTTGCGGGCCGACGCCTCGAAGTCCGGGCGTTGCAGCCAGGGAGACCAGCGGGTGAGTGTGCGATCCCCGGCCGCTTCCACGTCTGTCCGAACGGTGGCGAGATCCGCGCTCAGCCGCCCGATGCTCGGATCCTCGCTCACCCTCATCCTCCCAACGTTCAACGCGGTTGATCCCGCCCGACAAGAGACGTGACGTCTGCTGTCGGGCGGTCGACTCTTGTCCAGGATCAGGCGGCCGCCCAGACGTTCTTGAACTGCCCCTGGCTGCCGCCGTCGTAGAACACTTCGATGATCCGCTTGCCGAGCGGATCGAGCCGCGGGTCCTGTCGCAGAGGATCCAGTTCGCGCCGGAAGAAGGCCTTGAGCTGCTCGGCTCCCTCGCGGTACGCCTCGTCGCCGACCTCGGGCTGACGATTTACCCTCAGGAAGAAGTCGGGCACGGTTGTGCCTTCGACGTGCATTTGCAGGAGGACATAGCCGAGGAGCGGGGTATCGGCGCGCTGCAACTGGCCGCGCCGGAACCGGGCGCCGCCGCGCCGGGCCAGATACTCGCGGCCGATCCATTGCGGCATGAAACCGACGTGCCAGGCCCCAATATGGCTGTTGGGGAAGATGGCGAAGTCGGTCTCCGGCGTCTCGCGGACCTGCTTCAGGAGGATGTTGGCGAAGTCCACCACGCGGCCGGTGGCAAAGGGCCAGAACGAGCCCACGCCCTCGCTCTGAAGTCCCTCGGTGTCGACGATGCTGGGGTTGGCGTGCCCGCGCGGCGCGGCGAGGCGCCACAGCCAGCCCAGCGCCGGCGGCAGGATATGCATCATGCCGAAGATGCCGTAGGTCGGCTTTTCACGGGTGCACGGCGGGGTGCGGATGCCCAGGGTGCGGATGTCCACCTCGACCGGCTCGTCCTGGATGTTCGGCACCTCGTCGCGCGGCAGGATGACCCGGGGATTGGGGCAGGGCTTGCCGGGGGCGTCCTGGGTGTGCTCCCAGATCAGGCAGGTCGCGTGGGGCACGCCCTGCACATTGATGAAGATCAGGGGCTTGGTCGGCGCGGCGCAGATCCGCTCGAGGTGCGGATCGGTGCCGTAGCCGGTGATATGGTCGACCCGGACGAACCAGGCGTTCTCTGCGTCCATGGTCACCAGCTTACCGCCGACGCGCTGCAACTCCGGATGAGACTGGGCCATGTCGTCGGTGACGGGGTGGAGCTGGCAGGTCTGCGGCAGGACGAGATGGCGCTTCTCGCCGCTCACCAGGTTGCGGCCAAGACGCAGGCGCCCGTCGTGCTGCCGGTGCGGGTACTCGAGCATCTCGCTCTTGCCGCCGCCGGACGCGCCCTCGTGCATGATCGTGAAGGTGTAGTCATACGGGGTGACCACCTGCACCGTTGAGGCGTGGTTGGTGACCCAGCCCTCGGCCTCGCCAATGTTCAGGAGAATGCCGTAGACCCCCTTCTTCGCGCTCGGCCCCGGGTAGAGGTTGAGCGAGAAGATCTCGTGCATGTCGGCGGAGCGGTTGTGAACCACCACCTGCTTGCCGTCACACAGCGTGTGGCGGAAGGGCGGCGCCAGGAAGATGAAGGCGCGCGGCCGGAAGTCCGCCCCCGCCGCGCTGCCGGCAATGTGACCCTGCAGGTCGGCCAAGCCGCCCGCGAAGAAGCCGGCGTTGGCCGGTCCAATGAACAAGCTGTCGTAGCCGTGCTCGGCGTGGCCCGACCGGAACGGCACCAGGATGAGCGCCTGCCCGGCCAGCCAGTCGAGGATGTCCTGTCGCGCCTGTGTGAAGGGAACGCCGAACCGATCCTTGAAGCGAGGCTTGTCGGATGGGCCGTCGTCGGCGACCACCATGCTGTCGGGGTCGCGGCGCCGCATGTAGGTGTCGACGTAGTTCACGGCGGCGCCGTTACGGCAGCGCGCCACCGTTGCCTCGAGGACCCAGCCACGGCCCGGCGTGTCGTAGCCGACCTCGAACAGCTCGCAGTCTGGTCCACCGCAGGCCATTTGCAGCAGATCCTCGCGGCTCTCCGCGACGTAGACACTCGGCGCCGCATCGACAATCGCCGAAACATGCGGCGGCAAAGGGAACCTGACGCGGCGGGACGCCGCGCCGACATTCTCCATATCCATGACCGGTCTTCCCCGTCGTTCGCCCGCCCCGCGCGTGGAGCCGGCCGTTTCAGTCGTCGTCCATCAAAGACTGATTCCCCCTGACACCGTCGCTCTCGGTGACCCCCGAGGCGTCCGTACCGTCCCCGGACGAGCGGAACGCGGTTCGCTTCCCTGTTCACAGGTGTTGCCGGGCGTTCAGACCTGCCCGGAGCATCAGAACCGGCCCCTTGAGACCGGGCCATGCCGTGCCACGACGGGGATGGTCACCCCGCCCGGCATCTGTCGCGGTCGCCGCCGAGTGCACGGATCCAGACAAAAAATGCGGTCTGCATTCTTGTCTGGATCGAAAGCGCACTAAAAAAGTTCCGTGCAGCGACATGTGCCTTCAAGGGTGAGTCCCTTGAAGGCGCCGCCGCCCTAGGCGTAGTCCATCAGGACCTGTCCAACCTTCACGCCGTCGCCCTGGGCGACACGGAGCGCCTTCACGGTTCCGGGGTGCCCGGCGACCACGTTGGTCTCCATCTTCATCGCCTCGAGCACCATGATCAGGTCGTCCTGCTTGAGGTCCTGTCCGGGGCTGACCGCGATGCGGTTGACCACCCCCGAGAGCGGACTGCGGCAGACCTTGTCCTCGTCGACCGGGGCGTCCGCCGGGGCGCCGCCGGCATCGGCGGCGGGAGCGCCCGCCGCCGGACCGGCCGACGACCGCACGGTCATCGGTGGGGCGTGCGGCGGCAAATAGCCGGGGCGCGGCTCGGGGCGATCTTCCTCCAGAACCTCGACGTCGAGGTCGTAGGTCTTCCCATCAAGGTCGATGCGCAGTTTCACGGCCGGAACTCCTAGCGAACGCGGCTCGCTGGCGGGCGCGGGACCATCCGCGGCCGGGCCGGCGGGCCGCTGTCAGACGAGGGCAACCGGGGCTCAGTGTCCCCGATGCAGGTGATGCGACGTCTGGATGGCGGCCCGCCCGTGCCGGGTCCAGGCGGGCGCGCCGTCCGCGGCGCGCCGGACCCGACGGGCCGAGCGGATGCGCACCCGCTTGCCGAGATAGGAGGTCACCGCGGCGGCCAGCATGACCAGGGTCTCGGGGCCCACCTCGGCGTCACGCTCCCGCTCGACCTCGGCCAGCCGGGCCTCGAGCGCCGCCACCTGCTCCTTGAGCGCGTCGAGGTCGCCGCGCATGTCATTGCGCAGGCCCTCGACCGCGGCCATGACATTGTCCAGGGTCACTTCGCTCATGCCTGTCGCTCCTGCCGGCCGCGCAGGGCCGGTACACGGTCGGGAAGAGGGGGGTGCGGGCTCACAGCGGGATCAGGCCGTGTTTCTTGGGCGGACGCGCCTCGCGCTTGGTCCAGAGGCTCTCGAGCGCCTGACCCAGATAGCGCCGGGTCTCCGCCGGTTCGATGATGTCATCGACCAGCCGCCGCCCGGCGGCGACATAGGGATTGGCGAACGTCTCCCGGTAGAGCTGGATCATCTCCGTGCGCTTGGCCGCCTTGTCCTCGGCCTCGGCGAGGGACTTGCGGAAGACGATTTCGGCCGCCCCTTCGGCGCCCATCACCGCGACCTCCGCCGACGGCCAGGCCACCACCCGGTCGGCGCCCAGATCCTTGCCGCACATGGCGAGATAGGCGCCGCCGTAGGCCTTGCGCAGGATCACCGTCAGCTTCGGCACCGTGGTCGCGGAATAGGCGAACAGCATCTTGGCGCCGTGGCGGATGATGCCGCCGTACTCTTGCTCGACACCGGGCAGGAAGCCCGGCACGTCCACGAAGGTCACCAGCGGGATGTTGAAGGCATTGCAGAAGCGGATGAAGCGCGCCGACTTGTCCGAGGCGTCGATGTCCAGGGCGCCGGCCTTCACCGAGGGCTGGTTGGCGACCACACCGATGGGCCGGCCCTGGATGCGGGCGAAGCCGATAACGATGTTGGCCGCGAAGCCCGCCTGGATCTCCAGCAGGTCGCCGTCGTCGACACAGCGTGTGATGACGTCGCGCACGTCATAGCCGGCCTTGACATCGGTGGGCACGATGCCGTTCAGCGCAGGATCCGCCTCCAGCGGTTCGTCGAACGGCAGGCGTGGCGGGTCCTCCAGGTTGTTCGGCGGCAGGAAGCTGAGCAGTCGGCGGCATTGATAGACGGCGTCCTCGTCGTTTTCGGCGACCAGATGGACGACGCCCGACCGGTTCATCTGCGCATCCGGTCCACCGAGGGCTTCCGCGCTCACCGTTTCACCGGTGACCTGCTTGATCACCTGGGGACCGGTGATGAACATCTGCGCCTGACGGGTCTGGATGATGAAGTCGGTCAGGGCCGGGCTGTAGGAGGCGCCACCCGCGCACGGCCCGCAGATCAGCGAGATCTGGGGCACCGAGCCGGACAGCATGACGTTGGTGTAGAACACCCGGCCGTAGCCGGACAGGCTGTCGATGCCTTCCTGCACGCGGGCGCCGCCGGAATCGTTGATGAACACGAACGGCGAGCCGGTCTTGAGCGACAGCCCCATCATCTCCGCCACCTTGAGGCTGTGGACCTCGCCGGCGGCACCGCCGGAGACGGTGAAATCCTGGCTGGCCAGATGCACCACCTTGCCGTCGACCCGAGCGCAGCCGGTGACCACGCCGTCGGCGGGAAGCTCCTTGTCGGCCATGCCCAGCGCCGTGGCGCGGTGGCGGGCGAACAGCCCGATCTCCTGGAAGCTGCTGGCATCGACCAGACGCTCGATGCGTTCCCGCGCCGTCATCTTGCCGGCGGCATGCTGCTTCTCGACCTGCGCCGACCCGCCGCCGTCCTGAACGCGCGCCCGGTTGGCGGCAAGGGCGGTGATCTTCTCCTCCATGCTTGGCGTGCGCTCTTTACCCCCCTGATCCTGGGACATCAGGTGTTTCCTCTCTTTGAGTGGGCATCCGCGTCCCGGCCGTCGGCGCGGCCGGGACAAGTCCGGCCGCGCGCGCCAGGAAGTCGTGTTGTCGGTGGGTTTATGCTGCCGGGGAGACCCGGACCTGATGCTCTCGGCCGTTGAGAGTGACCACATAGGTCACCGCGCTCTTCGCGGCATCGCCCGCCTTGCCGGCGGCGGCGGGCGCCGGGGCCTTCGCGGTCCGTGTGTCCTCCGGGTCCTTGGCCAGGGTCTTCGGCCCCTCATCGCGGGTCTTGAAGAACTTGGTCGAGACCTGTGGGAACATGGCGTAGGTCAGCACGTCCTCATCGCTGCCGTTGCAGCCATCCAGCGCCATGGCATCGGCCCGCAACTGGTCCCACTCCGGTGCGAGCAGGTCCGCCGGGCGGCCGGTGATGGCCGGCTTCTGCTGCCGCGCCTCGGCCTGCGTCAGAACCTCCGGGTTCTTCTCTCCGAACGTGCTGCCGTAGTAGCCCAGCATCAGGTCGGCGAACTCGCTGGTCATGGTCTTGTAGCGGCCCATCAGGACGTTGAAGACGGCCTGCGTCCCCACGATCTGGCTCGACGGGGTGACCAGCGGCGGATAACCGGAATCGGCCCGCACCCGGGGCACCTCTTCCATCACCTCGTGCACCCGGTCGCCGGCGCCCTGGCCCTTCAACTGGTTCTCCATGTTGGAGAGCATGCCGCCGGGGATCTGGCTTTCGAAGATGTCGGTGTCGACGACCGTGAAGTCGCTCATGAAGTGGCGGTAGCGCTTGCGCACCTCGGCGAAGTGATCGCGGACCGGTCGGATGCGGTCCAGGTCGAGGCGGGTTGTGTACCCGGTGCCCTCAAGCAGCGCGACCAGGGATTCGGTCGGATTGTGGCCGGAGCCGAGCGACAGGGAACTGATGGACGTGTCGACCACGTCGCATCCCGCCTCGATCGCCTTCATCAGAGAGACGAAGGTCACTCCGGTGGTCGCGTGGCAGTGCAGGTGGATCCGGGTGTCCTCGCCGCAGGCCTTCTTGATGCCGCGGACCAGGTCGTAGGCCGGCTGCGGCTTCAGGAGCGCGGCCATGTCCTTGATGCAGATGGAATCGACGCCCAGGTCCTTGAGCTGCTGCGCCATCTCCACGAAAGCCTCGGTGGTGTGCACCGGCGAGACCGTGTAGCAGATGGTGCCCTGCGCTTCCTTGCCGGTGCGGCGCACGGCGTCGACCGCGGTCTTCAGGTTGCGTAGGTCGTTCAGCGCATCGAAGATGCGGAACACGTCCATCCCGTTCTCGGCCGCTTTTTCGCAGAAGCGTTCGACCACGCCGTCTTCATAGTGGCGATAGCCGAGCAGGTTCTGCCCGCGCAGCAGCATCTGCAGCCGGGTCTTCGGCATCAGCCGGCGGAAGGTGCGCAGGCGCTCCCACGGGTCTTCGTTCAGGTAGCGGATGCAGGCGTCGTAGGTGGCGCCACCCCAACACTCCAGGGACCAGAACCCGGCATTGTCTAGGTCCTCGCAGACCGGAACCATATCCTCCATGGCCATGCGCGTGGCCATCAAGCTCTGATGGGCATCCCGGAGAATGAGTTCGGTGACTTCGATCTGACGTCCCATCGTAATGGTCCTTCCTCGCTGCCGCCGTCCCGCGGGGGCCGGATGAGCGCCGGCCTGTCTCCCTGGAGCGTCGATTCCGTGCCGACCCTGGCTGTGCCGTCGCCGGTGCGCTTGACCGCGCTGGCGTTCACTCCCCTGTCCATTGCGTTTTCTCATTGCGCTTGTGGGAGTATAAGGGGGGTGGGCCGTTCGACACAAGTCGAAGACAAACGATCGACGCGCTTCTCGCACGCGGCCCGCGACCAGGGGACGTGCGGCGGCTTCTTCCCGGCCATCGACTTGGTCAACCGGCTGGAGGCGCGGGCGCGCACCGGGCCATCCGGGCCATCCGGGCACTTGAGCCTCGGTTCAGCCGTCGCGATCGGCGCCGGGTCACACACCGCGATCCGCGTGCATCGGCTCGGTCAGAGCCCCGCGCGGGGTCTCTGACCCGGAACGATGTGTACAGTCCTTCCTCTGCCCCCGGCCTGAACCCTCGTGGCCCAGTTTGTTCCTGGATGGGCGGTCGGCAAGGCAGCGCGACGGGGGCTCATACCGCCCGACATAAGAAGTGACTTCTAATGTCGGGCGGCCGGCGCGACGAAGCCGCGTATGGCCTTGATCCTGATGAATCAGGATCAAGGCCGGCTGGTATTAGAGTTCGGACAGGTCGGCGCGCAGGTGGGTTTCGGCGGCGGCCGCGTCCCCGAGCCGCAGGGCGGTCCAGCCCGCTAAGCCCAAGGCCCGCGCCCGGTCGGCCTCGTCCACACGCTCGGCATAGCGCGCCGCCAGTAGGAAGTCTTCAGTGGCGGCGTCAAGGTCCACCACATCCGCGGTCGCGTCCCGGGCGTCGCCGACACGCAACAGGCCCCGGAACACATAAAACCGGTGGTCCAGCGGAAACCCCGACCGCACCCCATCACCCTCGATCGCCCGGTTGATGTAGGTGAGCGCCTCGTCGATCAGCCCACGCCCGAAGGCGGTGTGGGCGATGCTGAACTGCTCCAGGGCCCAGGTCTGGTCGGGGGTGCGGGCGATCGTCAGCAGGTCGGCGATCGAGTCCTGGATCGACTCCAGGGAGGACAGGATCTCGTCCACGCCCGGAGCAAACGCCCGGCGCAGGTCGCCCATCGTACCCTCGGCCCCGTCCGGCGCGGCCGAGAGCACTTCGAATCCCGTCCTGTCGGGGGCATCGGTCACCTGAACATGGGACCGGGCCAGTTCCGTGTCGGACACCACCAGCGCGCGGATGTCCGCGTCGACGATCAGGGCCGCGCGTTCTGCCCCCGGCCGTTGCACCACGAGGGGTCCGGCGGTCCGATCCGGGTTCAGCGGCGCGGGCAGGGTCTGGAGCGGCATGCGAGGTCTCGGTCGTCGTGCAAACGGATCGAAAGCCCGGGCATGGGGCGTCACGATCCGCGCCCGGGCATGTCTCGAGCCTCAGTGTAATCGTCGCTGTGTGGTCGGGGCAACGGGGGTGCAGTAGGGGCATACGACAACGAAACCGGGGTCCCGTGCGGGGACTCCGGTTTGGCGTGTCCTCTCGATGGATGAGGCCGATCAGGCCAGGGCCGCTCCCAGGTCGCGCGCGTGAGCGGCGCGGCGATTGTCATCGGCGGCGTGGCGCAGCACCGCCTTGCGCACCTTCTCGAAGGCCCGGTTTTCGATCTGGCGCACCCGCTCGCGCGAGACGCCGTACGCGCGACCCAGGTCCTCCAGGGTCTCCGGATCGGCCACCAGCCGGCGGCGGCGGAACACGTCGCGTTCGCGATCGGTCAGGCCATCCAGCGCGCCGTCCAGCAGGGTGAGCCGATAGCCCGTCTCCGACTGGTCGAGCAGCAGGTCCTCCTGGTTGGGACGGTCATCCTCCAGCAGGTCCATCATCTCCAGGTCGCCGTCCTCGCCCACCGTGCGGTTGAGCGATCCATCGCGGGCGGCCATGCGGCGGCTCATGATGGTGACGTCGGCCTCGGAGACTCCCAACTCGCCGGCGATCAGGGTGACCTCGTCCGGCGACAGGTCGCGGCTGTCCAGCAGGCCGAGGCGCGCCTTGATCTTGCGAAGGTTGTAGAACACCTTCTTATGGGCCGAAAGCGTGCCGATCTTCACCAGCGACCAGCTGTTCAGGATGTACTCGTGGATGGAGGCCTTGATCCACCACATGGCATAAGTGGCCAGGCGGAAACCGCGCTCTGGGTCGAACTTCTTGACGGCCTGCATCAGGCCCAGGGTGCCCTCGCTGACCAGATCGGCCACGGGCAGGCCATAGTGGCGATAGCCGACGGCGATCTTGGCCACCAGGCGCAAGTGGCTGGTGACCAGGGCATGGGCGGCGTCCACGTCGTCGTGGTCGTGGAAGCGGCGGGCCAGCATGTATTCTTCCTCGGGCCTCAGCACCGGGAACTGGCGCACGGCGCGAAGGTAGCGGTCGAGACCATCGTCACTGGAGATGGCGGGCAGCTTGGCGAGGGTCAGGGCGCTCATGGTCGTGTCTCCTGGCGAGGTCCGCGACATCCCCAAAATGCGCTGGCCCGAATATGCTGGCGCTGCGGGGACTGTCCGGTGCGGAACGGTCGGTCACGGCGGAACGGGAGAGGGGCGCGCTAGAACGCGACACCAGAGCACCACGACAGGGCCGAGACGGCGCGGCTGCCGGATGTCCCGTGCTGGAGGACCGGAAAACGCCAGGATCGAGAGACCTGGGGGCGGATCGGCATGGCCCGAAGGGAGCAGGCGATCCGAGACTGGGCGCGGGCGCCAAAACGCCCGATGTCTGTGCGCGAGAAACTCGCCATGGATCATCCTCCATAGAGAAGCGATGATAAGTGTCGGACCCCGACCATCGGCCGCCCGAGCGTGCGTAGGGGCCGGACCCTCTGCGTGGCATCCGACCTGCTTATAGTGTAGGCAGAGTCGGGCCGGCCTTCAAGGGAGGCGGGTGAGGCGTGTACGCCGGACTGCGTAAACCGGCAGCAAACGGATAAGCCTTTGCCCGCGTTGTTCCCGGGTCGTCCGCGTGCTAGACCCGGCGTCGTGCCGTTTCCTCCTTGCCGCCGCCACCCTGTCGGGACGTTGCCCATCATGCTGCGCGCCACCTACGACTGGACCCTGCGTCGGGCCGAAAGCCCCTATGCGCTGTGGGTCCTGGCCCTGGTTTCCTTCGTCGAGAGTTCCGTCTTTCCCATTCCGCCCGACGTCCTGTTGATCCCCATGGTGCTGGCCCGGCCGCAGCGGGCCTGGTTGATCGCCGGGGTGTGCACCCTGGCCAGCGTGGCCGGCGGCTTCGCGGGCTACGCCATCGGGCTGTTCCTCTACGAGGCCGTGGGCCAGCCGGTGCTGGCGTTCTACGGCTACCTGGATCGCTTCACCGACTTCCAGGCGATGTACAATGAGTGGGGCGCCTGGATCGTGGCCGGCGCCGGAGTGACGCCCTTCCCCTACAAGGTGATCACCATCGCCAGTGGGGTCACCGCCCTGGACCCCTGGGTGTTCGGCATCGCTTCGGTGCTGTCGCGGGGCCTGCGGTTCTTCCTGGTGGCCGCCCTGTTGTGGAAGTGGGGCGACCCCATGCGGGCGTTCATCGAGCGGCGTCTCGGCCTTCTGGTCACACTGGGCTTTCTGCTGCTGCTGGGGGGCTTCGCGGCGCTGAAGCTGCTGTGAGGGCAAGGGGGACGGAGGCCCCGTGAGGGGCCTCCGCCGACCGGTCCAATGTCGGGCCAGGTTACTCCGCCGGCGCGCCCATCAGGCGGCCCGGGCCGCCGAACATCAGGGCGGCGGTCACCTCCTGCTTGGTGATCTCGGCGTTGCCGTCCAGGTCCAGCCCCGCGAAACGCTCGGTGCTGGCGTCCTGGAACTCGCTCTGGGTCACGACGCCGTCGCCATCGCCGTCCCAGGCGTTGAAGCGCTGGGTCTGCATCTGCTCGCGACGATCGGACCGCCAGGAGGAGCGTTCGTCCCGGGCGGGGCCGAAGCCCTGACGCGACGCCAGGAAGTCATCGCGGGTGACGCTGCCATTGCCGTCCGGATCCATGGCACTGAAGGCCAGGGCATGGAAGCTGTCGAATTCGGCGCGGCTGACGGTGCCGTTGCCGTCGGCGTCCATGGTCTCCAGCAGCATGCCGCCGGGGCCGCCGGCTCCCATCGCGCCGGGACCGCCCATCATGCCGGGGCCGCCGCGGCTTTGGTGGGGACCGCCACCGCCGCAGGGGCCGCCGCCCCAGCCGCCGGCCTGCGCGGGCAGGGCGAGAGCGCCGAGGCCGACAGCGGCGGCCAGGGCGGTGGTGACGAACAGGGTCTTGGTGCGGGACATGGTGTCTCTCCTTCCGTATCCAGGGGAGGCGCGGGGGTGCCTCCCGGTGGGGTTCGCGAAGGGCGGGGCTGTTGGCCCGTGCCGTCCTTCGATGAGACTCATTCAACACCCGCGGCGTCACAGGGGTTTGACTGCTTCTCCGCGTTGCCGTGACAAAGTGTGACCAAGGGCGTCGGAGCGGTGACAAGACCGGCGCGCATGTCGCCTCGGTCAAAAAAAAGACTCGCCTGGTCGCCGGAAACACCGCAGAGTCCGGCGCCTTTGTACTCGCCGATCGTGGGGCGTCCTGACCAGTCGGGACGCCCCGCTTTGTGGCCTCGGCGCGGTCGCGCCGGCCAGGTCCGCCCCGTCCTCACGGGCCGGACCTGGGTCCATATCACCGAGATGTTGTTGGTTGCCCGCGCGCATGACACAGCCCGCCTTTTCCTATGATGATTCCGCGCCGTCCTCGGTCGTCGACCGGCGGCGCACCTTCGCCATCATCAGCCACCCGGACGCCGGCAAGACGACGCTGACGGAAAAGCTGCTGCTGTTCGGGGGCGCCATTCAGCTGGCCGGCGCGGTGAAGGCGCGCGGCGAGGCGCGGCGGGCGCATTCCGACTGGATGAAGGTGGAACGCGAGCGCGGCATCTCCGTCGCCTCCTCGGTGATGACCTACGACTACGCCGGCCGCGTGTTCAACCTGCTGGACACCCCGGGCCACGAGGACTTCAGCGAGGATACCTACCGCACCCTGACCGCCGTGGACTCGGCGGTGATGGTCATCGACGCCGCCAAGGGCATCGAGGAACAGACCCGCAAGCTGTTCGAGGTCTGCCGCCTGCGGGATGTGCCCATCGTCACCTTCGTCAACAAGCTGGACCGCGAGGGCCGCGATCCCTTCGAGATCCTGGACGAGATCGAGCAGGCCCTGGCCCTGGACGTCACCCCGGCGAGCTGGCCCATCGGCATGGGGCGCTCGTTCCTGGGCTGCTACAACCTGTTCCAGGAACGCTTGGTGCTGCTGGAGAAGGGCACCAAGGGGGCGTTGCCCTCCGAGGGCGCGGCCTGCGAGG
>Ga0126339_10002337_pt1:2500-13511 | contig 13511 bp, 5 predicted proteins | sample OrbTmetagenome_2_FD_92532 | JGI IMG/M metagenome (GOLD analysis project Ga0126339, IMG submission 92532) | Coral microbial communities from Petempiche,Puerto Morelos, Mexico - Orbicella T R C metagenome | ecosystem: Host-associated > Invertebrates > Cnidaria > Coral | place... | reverse complement strand
TATCCTACTGAGGAGATTAAAGAATCTGTAATTCTGCCAGCTATGTAATTGTTGATTGTCCTTTGGATCATTTTGGATGAATTTGGAGTCTATTTATCGAGTGAAAGGTCGCCGGTAACAATGCTACCACCATTAAGTCTTATTTAATGAGCCTTCAACATTATTGTTCGTTTCTTTTGGAAGACAAGCCAAGTGGTGTTGATTATGAGAGATGAAGTTATTGACCTCCGTGACAAACTGAAGAAATGGTTGGCTTCCTACAAACGGGAGACCACAAGACGAAGATGGGAGAGACAGGAGGAGGATGTGAGCACCTTGATTGCACCTGACAAAGTGAAGGAATTCAAGCAAAGTCAGGCTACCCAAGATGCAGTTATCCTTTTAGGAAAACTGTCTGGAGTGCACTCGATGGAAATAACACAGGCGATGTACACACATGTCAGAGACTACCTAATCGCTCAGATTATGATTGACAATGGGAATAGGGCTGGGGTAGTTGCTTTTATGATTGTGAAGGAATTTCAGCGGGCAAAAATGGAAGATGACCACTATGTTGTGGAGGTTCTCCACCATAGAGACCGTGGACACACATGGTCCTTAGCAAGTGGTCCTTACGGTACATTTGTACAATTGTCTTGATATTTTTCTGAAGGAACTGCACACAAAGCTTCCATGTTCACAAGCAGACGTAAACATGCCAATGTTTTTGTTGTGGCTTGGAAAGATTGACAATCAAGCCAGGTTACTAAGGCCCTTGGTTCAATATTCAAGAAAGCTGGAGTCGAGGGCCCAATCCATCATACCTTGTATCGTAAAAGTGCAGCTACTTGCAGTCATGATAAGCACAAGGAAATGAACAGTCACCTTGCTGATATTATGGCTCATCATGAATCGACTGCAGAAAAGTACTACAGGCTGTTTAACAAAAGAAAGTCATCAGTGAAGGCTTCTCAAGCACTCCACGGTTTCATGAGGGAGGTTATGCAGAAGGATGAAAAGCAAGAATCAAAACAGACAGTTGAGCAGTTTCCTGAAAACAACTATCTTCAAGATAATTGTGTTCCTGCAGCTTGATCCGTGGAATGATGATTCCCTGAAAGCTATACAAGCTTTATTTAAAGAAGAAATTGCAACACAGGATATCAGCATGGATTGTGTCGGAGAAAAAATTAAGTGTGACCCAGTTCTTTGCCATGAAGACCCAAAGAGGGTGTATGATAAAGTTCGTGCACAATGGAGCTATAAAGGCAAAACCAATGAAAGCAGTGAAGCAGAGGAGGTAGTAGAGAGAATGTTTTCCAACCCAAAAGAGGACATGGATGAAAGTAGCAGTCAGTCAGCTGACTCTATTTCCGTCACTCAGTCTACCCTCCAATCCAAAGAGAAGGTATTCTCTGCCACACAGGCTAAAGGTCTGGTGGAGTTGTTTCAGGATATGGTGAGTGCTGGGAAGCCGATTTCAAAGCCTGTCATAAATGAACGATGATCTAAGAATGGATTGTCTGGAGAATGCAATCTAGAGCAAGTTATCAACAGACTGAAATATGAACGACTACAAAACAGAGCACAAAAGTAGAGTAGAGCAAGAAAGAAAAGTAGCGCAAGAAAAATTGCAATTTTTTCCTGTAACTGGTTATTAAGTGAAATGATGTCAGTTCAGAATATAGTTACAGACTGACTTTAGATCCATAAATTAAGGTACACTTCATGGGATACAAATGTTTAATAGTTCCCATTCAAATTTGTTATGTAAACTTGGAGTTGCAAAACTTGCTAATTTGATCTCAAACGTTCAACCACCTGAGACTGTTTCAGAGAGTTTTACAAATCAAAGTTTCACGCCGTATAACGGAGGCAATATTCCATGATAGGAAACCAGTGTATTTTGCCAAGTGCGCACCTAAGAAGCAGGCAGAATATAGTTACGCAAGGTGTGGCAGTATTTTCGGGAACAGTTTAAGCACGACAACTGTAGTTCCTTGAAATAACAATGCCCTGCCCTCTTTATTTTGCCTGTTTCCTACAAACAAATCTGTAAATGATCTGTGATTTGCAATCATGGAATATGCATCGACTTCGACCTGAAACATAGGCAAGCAAGGTGTCAAGAGTTATTTTTTTTGTGTGAAGTGTCGGAGATAGGAGCATTCATGGAGCTGTTTAAAGTAATGATTTGGTTAATTTGACGAGTATTTTTGGTTGCGATGTACATCAAGAAAGAAACTGGGAATTTATGATGTACATGCACTGTTACATCGGTCATGGTAAGATAGCTAAATAGTAACCCATAAAATGTTTGACTGAACAAACTACAGCAATCTGACACGTCTCCAGATTAATGTAGATACCATCTTATTTTCTAACAGGCAATTTAATTCGTTGTTTGATACAACCTGCACTGTAATTGGTGTGACACACGCACATGCATAACTCCCTCACTCACCGATCACATAGCCCTTCCAACCACCAAGAGGAATTTTTGCTCAAAAATACTCAAGTTAATTAAGAGACTTTCGCATTTTATACGAGTCGTAAGTTTACCCTTTTTACACAACACAACACAACTTCACTGAAAATAGAAAGAAAGAGAAAAAACCTCTCTGACCATAGTTAGTGGAGGGGACTAACTATGCTCTGACACGTTGAAAGTCTAATTTAATTAAATTGCACTTTAACTTGGTGCCACGCAGTTTTCATACTTTTTACCTTTAAAAATATTGGACTGAAATGAATGTCATCAAATAAAACTATTAAACTGCTACTGCAGAGACGTAAAAACCATCCAGAAATGAAAGCTTCTTTTCTGTTTAATATCCTGGAAACAATAGCCGATAGCTTGTCAGCTCTAATTGAATTTACTCCCATATAAAAAAACAAGTGTTAAGTTACCATTTGTTTATAAAGATAGCAAACATCTCGTGGGAAAGAGTGGTGACGATTCGTCTGCTCTACTTGAATTTACTCCCTTGTGAAAAACAAGTGTCAAATTACACTTTGTAACTAAAAAATAAAAGTATCTCATTATATTTGCACGCAGCAAGAACAAAACAATCACTACCCGCACTTACTATTGTAAACATTAGAACTGTTTCAAATCTAAAGAGTCTCGTCTCCTCTAAAACATGTCCTAAGAACTAGAAGTGACGATTCGTGACCTCTAATTGAATGTACTCCTTGTGAAAAACAAAAGTATCAAGTTACCTTTGTAACTAAAAATGAAAATATCCCGTTCCATTTGCATACTACTAACTCTCAAACTGTTTCAAACCTCAAGGCTCATCTCATTCATAACTAAAATCCTCAGCCTAACCCACAGAAAATGTCGAAGTAAACCCATTATATGAATACCTCCTCCTCTCTTATAGAAGAATAAATATGGCCATTCTGAACTCTATCGGGATCAAATCTTCTCACATACCATTTACCTTCACAACAAGAAATTTGATTGGTTGTTTATAGTAGATCCAATCTGATTGGTTTGACATACATACATCTCTCACTCACTCACTCACCCACTGACCCATCCATAACATACCCGACGCGCCGACTAAGAGGTATTTTTTTTACAAAAAAATAACTCAAAAACTGTCCGAAGATGTTAACTACTTTTTTGTTTAATATCCTGGAAACAAGAGGCGATAAGTGTCAGCTCTAATTGAATTTACTTCCATATAAAAAAACAAGTGTTAAGTTACCATTTGTAACTAAAAATAGCAATATCTTGTTTTGTTTGTTCAAACATTTCATGGGAACAAGTGGTGATGATTCATCAGCTCCAATTGAATTTACTCCCTTGTGAAAAACAAGTGTCAAGTTACATTTGTAACTAAAAATAGCAAACATTTCGTAGGAACAAGTGGTGACAATTTGTCAGCTCTAATTGAATTTACTCCTTGTGAAAAACAAAAGTATCAAGTTACCCTTTGTAACTAAAAATAAAAATATCTTGTGCCATTTGCATACCACTAACTCATGAACTGCTTCAAAACTCAAGACTCGTCTCGTTCATAACTAGCCACCACTACACTGAACATTATGCATTCTAAAACAATGTATGTATCTAACTGTCACATTCTGCTCCAAACCGGACTAAAAATCACAAACTGGCAACATACACGCCAGTCTTTATTTTTCAATTACCGAAGTCCTTGTGTTTAATACAATAAAACACCCAAGACTTCATATGCCTCACTAAAGTTGTCATGAACGAAAACAATTTCCTTTTTCTCCTACTGCAATTTGTGCTGGTTATTAATGTGAAAAAGCGAAAACCCTGATAACATTGAAGAGAAAAGATTTCGTTTCATTTCAAACGTATCTTCTCAATTGAGTGGTAAACAAGAACCATTATAATTGTAAAATCATCACAGAATAATATGTTTTTGTTCTGTTGACCAAATTAATTGCAGTCTCTTCGCTTTTCACAGTGAAACTTGTCAATGGATGCTGACATTGACTACACGCCTGGAACACTTACCATGAACTCTGCAGCAATATTTAGGTTTCAATACAACATGCAAACGATTTGAACCTGGTCGCAACCTCATCAAATTCCCAGTAGTGCATACCGCTCCCCTAAAATACAATTGTTCTTATCATTCAAATCTTAAACCTAGTAGCCGAGCGGCTAAGACTCATTTAATTCAAAACTTTATCTAATGGGAAAAGCTTACCCTCCATCGCATGCTCGTAGTTATATGCCAAACACTATGTTTCTTTGACTGATTGTCCAATTGCAAATGTTTATCAAAACCGCCCACAAAATTCTCGCCTCAGAAGATGTCGAAATAAGCCCAATACATGAATAATTCCTTCTCTTTTATAGAAGAATAAATATGGCTGTTCTGAACTGTATCGGGATCAAATCTCCTCACATACTATTTACTTTCACAACAAGAAATTTGATTGGCTGTTTATAGTAGATCCAATCTGATTGGTGTGACATACATACATCTCTCACTCACTCCCCCATTGACCCGTAACATACCCGACGCGCCAACTAAGAGGTATTTTTTTACAAAAAATAATTCAAAAATCACCTTGAATCTGTAAACCAGTGTACGCCTGTTACGTAAGAGAGTAAACATTTTTCATAACTTCAAGTTTTTATAATGCTGTTCAGAAGTTAAAGCTTTTAGAAACTGTTAAAAGTTGTTTAAAAATGCTTCATAAACAAGTGTGTTACATGAATTAGGTTTTTTGCAGGATGTTTACACTAAAGATGTTTCATCAAAGTAGGCGTTTCATCTTTCATCAAAGTAGGTGTTTTATCGAAGTACCGGTAGGCATTTCGGTAGTTGAAAGAAATGGTTGTTTCATCGCCGTTTCATCAGAGTAGATGTTCCACTAATTGAAACAAGTAGGTGTTCAATCAAATTAGATGTTTCACTTGTTGACATTGTTAAGTTATGAATTTCACCAATTTGAGAAAGACGCTTTATCACACTGTTTTATCCTTGCTTTCATTCAAGTATTAGAATTAATGTTAACTTCTCTCAATTGTTGTTGTTTAGATACAATATAGTAATCCCTCGGGAATAAAACTAGTTTTCACTTCCGAGACTTTCAAATTTAAGTGGATGTTCTTGTTTGTTTGATCAATAAAAGCTCTTAGTATTGAACATTGTTATTGGTATGTATGGTGGCCCACAAGTGCACACCAAATTTAAATCACTCACACTAAATTTAAATCATTCACACCAAATTCAAATCACTCACACCAAATTTAAATCACTTACACCAAATTCGAATCACTCACACCAAATTTAAATCACTCACACCGAATTCAAATCACTCAAACTAAATTTAAAATATTCACACCGAATTAAAATCTCAGCATTTGATTTTAATCTTCATACCAAATCCAAAATATTCACAAAATATTCAAGTTTACACACCAAATTGAAAGTTGTACACCAAACGAATCATAGATTGGTCAGCAGCTGAGCCCACCTGTACATCAACGCAATATGGCGGGCCATACGTCAGGGAACTTATCTCTTACCTGTGAGTTTTGTTTTGAAACTATTTTCCCTGATGACAGTAACTGCTCCTTTTGTGGTAAAGGGTTCGATAAGGAGGAGCTTTTGATAAATATTATTTCAGGCAAGGATACGAATACGATGAACAGATACAAGTCCCTTGGTCTGCGTCTTAGGGGTGCCCATTTTGATGAAACAGAGGTTAGATCGAGAATACAGCGGGAGCTTGACAGGCCCAGTTGTTTATCTGGTTATAGAAGCGTTTGGCACACATTGCGTCACGAGGGTTTCACCATTCCAAGACATTCGGTTGAAATATTGCTAAGAGAGATGGATCCGGATGGTTGTGAGTTGAGACGTAGACACCAACTGCAAAGGCGAACCTATGTCAACCCACGTCCAAACTTTTGTTGGCATACGGACGGCTATGATAAACTCAAACCTTATGGATTTCCTATCCATGCTTGCATCGATGTCTTTAGTTGTAAAGTACTCTGGTTAGGGGTAACACAGACAAACAACGACCCAGTGATTGTGGCGAGATCATATTTGGGTGTGGTAAAAGAAATGGAGGATCTCCTAGAAAAGTTTGACGTGACTGTGGAACTGAAAATGGTTTATTAGCCGCTGCACAACGCTACTTTATCGCTGACATAGAAAGTCACATATATGGATCTTCACCAAATAATCAAAGAAGAGAAGCATGGTGGTCATTTTATCAACGGAGTAAGGCAACATAGTGGATAAACTTCTTCAAAGATCTAATGGAGCAATCAGCTTTTACCCCTGGGCATGATTTCCAAATGGAATGTTTGTGGTTTTGTTTTTTTAGTCCGATCCAGCATGACCTAAACATGGTGAAGGATCATTGGAATACCCATTTGATCTGCAAGTCATGACATGAAACAGTCTCTGGAGGACAAGATGAGCTCTTCTACCTACCTGAATTGCATTCAGCTTAAGACTTTAAGCATCCTGTCACTGAGGAGCAATGCCGTTTTGTTTTGGAGAATTATGTTAACTCTGATAAATGCCATAATGATTTTCAAGAATATTTTAATTATGTGGTTGATACTGCAGAATTAACTCCTCCTGGTGATTGGAGGGAAGTACTCACTCTTTACAATTGTCTTATTGCATTTGCTGAGAGAGGATCTTGACTTGAAAATCATTTACTGCATCTCATCTCACTGAAAGGGACACAAACAGTGAAAAGGGAAAATATGGAATATTTGCGTGCAAAACACATTTTTATGTCTTCAACTTGATCAAAGATTCATCTGTTATTTTGAGAAATTGAGATGTTAATGGGCTATTGCATGGATTTTTCACTTGACTAGGGTCATGAGCAGGGACTCTACAATTATGCGTTAATCAACTACCCTTAAACATTTGCATGCTTGTCTCTGGAGACACTACGCAAATTGTGTTATCAAATTTATTTTACTGTTTTTTATTTTCCTACCTATCGTTTGCACTTGTGTTGCTTTCACCTTTGCCAGGCAATATCATAATTTCATAGTTAATTGTTGAATTAATTGTTGAATTGAGGGTACTGTAAGTTAGCAGAGTGCAGTGTAAGTTAGCAGATTTGTATTGAGGTGGCTATAGGCCTTTGCTCATAGGCATACATGTACAATCAATCCATATCTGTAGTTTTTTAGGGGCCAAGCCCCTTGCTTGTAGCCATTATTGCACTAGCCCATGCCTTGTTTACTTAACAATTATTCCACAAGCTCGTGTTAAGGTGTAAAAAGGGCTACTGAATTTTCTGGACAAGTTTGTCGGTTTTCAGATCTTTGCATAAATGTCTTGTTAATGCTGTGAAAAATGTTTCCTTTTTTGTAGCATGTAAAGGTATCCAAGAGTAACTGTTTGTTATTGAGCTTTGTGCTTTTCGGTAAAGTTTATTTGCTTCGATGAGAAAATGCTTTTCTATTTGATGACCAAGTTATATTTTGTAAACATATTTTGAGTTACGAAGCGGCGAGCAATGGAAATTAAAAAAAACGTAGCCAGTTATTTTCCATATAAATAACTGAGGTTTGAGAGGCAATCAGATAGCTAGAAATTCAATACCTGAGGTTGAGGACTTGTGGTTATTTTGTTGTCCAGCAAACAAAGCACAGGATATGAAGCACTCAGCATTATTATTCATGTCTTATGTAGTGAACAGCTTGTAGGTTGGGCTTATTCCATTACCAACTGAAAGCTCATAGCCAGTGAGAAAACATATTGTGGCCACATGTATAACACTATTGGTAACCCACTTCACATCCCCTAGTGGCAAAACAAATCAGCTGATGATTTTATCTCTTCCAGTCTTTGAGAATGAGTTCTGGGGGAGGAAGCAACTTACTAGTGGATGCCTTGTTACAGCAATATAAAGGGTAACTTTAATAAATACATTTCATATTTTTGATGAAGTTATACGAAATAGAACAATTCGCAAATTGTTTAAAACGCAACTAAATTTTATAGGTTTTAGTATGGTTTATCTACATGATGAGGCTAAACAAAACAGTATTCCTTAAAGGCCTCTTTATCCAAATACTTAACAACTTACAAAGAGATACCACAACTGAGAGCCTGTAGATGTATTCTCCCTAAGAACATTTACAGCAGAAATCTTACGGACAAACCCTACTACTCCAATGTTCAGTTAACAAGACTTTCTATGAAACCTCACTGTAAACAGTACAAGTACATGCACACAGGTGTGGAAAGTAAATTAAGCATCCAAGGAAGATCCCAAACTGATGTCTCATAAAATTGTAGAACAGATGCCAGCCAACAATTTCATAGCATTAAATATCAAAGGAACAAAAAGCAAATTGGCTTACAAAATATGAAACTTCTAAATGTGAAACAATGCTACAATATGAACTGATACTACTGAACCTTATTTAAAACAGTCAGTTGCATGTTGCTGGGCTTAATTATCTGCCATCTGTGAAGTAAAACATTAGGCAACACGTTACCGCTGACCGGAAGAGTTGAAAATTTGAATTTGGTGTGGAGATGTTGAATTCAGTGTGAAGATTTGAATTTGGAGTAAAGATTTGAATTTGGTATGAAGATTTCGATTTGGTGTAAAGATTTGAATTCGGTGTGAAGATTTCAATTCGGTGTGAAGATTTCAATTTGGTGTGAATATTTTAATGTGGTGCATGTAAGAATATTCAATTTAGTGTAAAGATTAAAATTCGGTGTGGAAATTTGAATTTGGTGTGAGCGTTGTGAAATTTGGTGTGGGTGTTGTGAAACTTGGTGTGAAAGATTTGAATTCAGTGTGAGTGATTTGAGTTTGGTGTGAATGATTTGAATTCGGTGTGAGTGATTTGAATTTGATGTGAGTGATTTAAATTTGGTGTGCACTTGTGGGCCACCATAGGTATGTGATTGTATATGATTTAAGTTTAAGAAGCAATGTGTAGTCCATAATTGGGAAAAGAAAAGGTGCAGAATTAAGCAGCTCGCAAAGGAGTCACTAATTATTGATGGCTTTTAGGCTAGTAACCCAAGGCAAGTGATTCTTTTATATAATTTTCCATGTTCTTGTCTGAACAAGGTATGCATTGAAATAAATGCTACCTAAACAATAGCCTCCATTTGGCCCAAAAATATTATTGGATATTCGTCTGCCGGCATTATCTGTTCCAAGAGTTGAACATTTTTTTTCAAGAGCGTAGTTCATGGAAAACTGTGAGTTTTGAGGAACAGTAATGTCCAAGGACAAATATTCAAGCACATTTTTACACTAAATGGAGGCTATTGTGTTTATTATGTTTCAAATCTTTTTCACAACACACGCATTTTGGAAAATTGGGGAATATCACTCGGATATTTCCCAGTTTTAGCTGGGGTATATTCAGTCACACGATGCCTTTAAGCCAATCACGCACGAGCGAAAATATTTGATGGATTATAATGAGCAATATTCTAGTCTATCTGACTGTTTTGCAAAATGAAGTTTAGAACTTAATTCCCATCTTAGCCTGGACAGCCACGCCAGCAATCCTCTTACATGTATAGCTCTCCTATATAAAGAGCGACGCTTCTCAGCTAGTGACTGATTTTTCCATCTCTGCAGTTTACCATCTAATTACCAGCCACTGGAGAGGTGTTTCAGCTATGTTAATATGTTCTTTAAATTAACGGACTTGTCAACTGATAATTGTCGCAACTGTTAATTATGTTTGGTATGTTGTTTAGTTAGCACAGTTTCTGAACTCTTCATCTACATTCAAAACTCGCACTGAAGTTGAGGACGTTTGACAGTGGAACCCAGGGCCCAAAATTTTGCAACCCAGAACCCGGCATCTGAAGTGCACATATGCGCGTGTGAAGGACCAGGATTTTTCTACCATTTGCAACGTCCCAACTTTTTGACGAGCAGGATTCTTTTAATAATCAATGAATTTCAAAGGAAGAAATCTTTTACAGTTTGCCTGAATGAGCCATTTGGATGATTTTGGCCAGACAATAAACCTAGAACATTGGACCTCCCACCAACTTCTTATATTTTCCAATTTTCCTCAATTTTCACAGTAACTGATCTTGCCAATCATCCCTATTTATCTGATCACTTTCAGTGGATCACAAATAATTCATCACAGAATTTGAAAGGTATTCATAATGAGCTAGTGAGAAGAGCACAGGAAGTAATGGTTCCTCAATCATTTTTTTAACATTAGACCCCCCCTTCTTCTGTCCTGTCCCTCAAACAAGAAGTCAAAGACATGTAAAATCAAGTTTCGGTGGTTATTTGTGTCTGTTGCGTTTCTTTTCTTCGATAATTTGGTTTAAAGTTGAGTTTTTCCCGCTTTTTGAGCTTAAACACTGTGGGCTCGTAGTTATTGTCAGCGGCTTGTAGCAGTAAGTTGTGACGTATGATATGGGGAAGCTTGTTTATTTTGCAACAGACAGCAACACAAATCTTTGTATTTTCTGGGGATTTATTCACCTATTTATTGCCCACTTGATCGTAACCATGAGCGTACAACCGTTTCTTTTCGAGCCTACATATC
>Ga0126339_10002336_pt1 | contig 13512 bp, 11 predicted proteins | sample OrbTmetagenome_2_FD_92532 | JGI IMG/M metagenome (GOLD analysis project Ga0126339, IMG submission 92532) | Coral microbial communities from Petempiche,Puerto Morelos, Mexico - Orbicella T R C metagenome | ecosystem: Host-associated > Invertebrates > Cnidaria > Coral | place: Petempiche,Puerto... | reverse complement strand
CCGGCCGCCCCAAGGCCGTCATGCTGACCGGCGCGGCCCTGACCGCCGCCGCCCGGGCCAGCGCCGCAAGAACGCCGCTCGGCACAGGCGACCGCTGGCTCGCCTGCCTGCCGCTGTTCCATATCGGCGGCTATTCGATCCTGGTCCGGTGTGCCCTGGCCGGAGCCGAAGCCCTGATCCACGAGCGCTTCGACGCGGACCGTGTGATGGCCACCCTGGAGGGGATGCGTGTCACCCATCTCTCCCTGGTGCCGACCATGCTGGCCCGCCTGTGTGACATCGGCCGTCCCCCAGCCGCCTCCTTGCGGCATGTGCTGATCGGCGGCGCCGCCCTGTCGACCGATCTGGCAGAACGCGCCGACACCCTGGGCTGGCCGATCCAGCCGACCTACGGCATGAGCGAGATGGCCTCCCAGGTGGCCACATGCCCCTCGCTGCCGCGCCCATGGCGCACCGGGCAGGTGGGCGTCCCGTTGCCAGAGACCGAGGTGGCCCTGACGACCGACGGACGGCTCAAGGTCCGGGGACCGATGATCATGGCCGGCTATGCCAACCCGGACCTGCGGCCGGGCGAGGGGTTGACCGATGGTTGGTTCGAAACCGCGGATCTGGCCGAAATCGCTCCGGATGGTGGACTCGTCATTCTCGGCCGCGTCGACGACGTGATCGTCAGCGCCGGGAAGAAGGTGCTGCCGTCCATGGTTGAACCCCTGGTCGCCGCCTGCCCCATGGTGGACGCCATCAGCATTGTCGGCCGGCCGGATCCGGTTTGGGGCGCGGTCGTGGTGGCGGTCTATCGCGGCACGGGAACGCCGGAGGCCGTCCTCGACTGGTGCCGCGCGCATGTGCCCGGCGCCCTGCGCCCGCGCGCGGCGGTGCGCGTGGCGGCACTCCCGACCCTGAGGACCGGCAAGCCGGATCGCTCAGCCTTGCGGCGGCTGGCCATGGGGACAGAGCCCGAGCCCGGGACCGGTGGGGAGAACCAGGGCGCCCCCGACAAGGACCGGGGCCGGCGCCACGTCACGGACCAGCCAGTCCAGCGTGGCCAAGCCGTGGACGGCACCGCCGACCGGCATGGCGGCCGCCAGATGGGCCGCGGCGGTCACCCCGATCGCTGAGTCGACCACCGAGGTCAGCACCACCTCCACCCCGGCCCGCCGCGCCTTGGCGGCCAGCGACAAGGTGGCCGTGATCCCGCCCAGGCGCGCGGGCTTCACCACCAGACGCCGCACCGCCCCGGTGTCCAGCAAAGCGTCGATCCCCAGCACCGGAACGGACTCGTCGGCGGCCAGGGGAAACGGCACCGCCGCCTGCAGCCGGGCCAGCCTCTCCGGGGTCGGATCGGCCAGGGGCTCCTCGACCCCGTCGATCGGACAGCCCGCGAGGGACTCCAGGAACCACCGAGCTTCCGCCTGCGGCCAGGCACGGTTGGCATCGAGACGGATCGCCAGCCGGCCTTGCGTCCGCGCCACGACCTCGGCAAGAGCGTCGCGCTCGTCGGCGACACGCCCGACCCCAACCTTGATCTTGCCGACGGTAAATCCCCGCGCCATGGCCGCCGCCGCCCGGTCCGGGCACCCCGCGTCCAGCGGCCCCAGCGCCGCGTTCACCATGACGCGGCCAGAGGCGGCGCCCTTCAGAAACCGTCCCAGCGGCAGGCCGGCGTGCCGCGCCTCCAGATCGAACAGAGCCGTCTCGATGGCCCAGCGAACTTCGGGCACCGTGGACAGCCCCCTCTCGTCGCCGCGCACCTCCATCGTATCGCGGCCCAGCAGACCCTGCGCCATCGCATCCAGCGTGTCGGCCACGCGGGCCTGGCCCGCCACCCCGGAACTGGGAAGCGGCGCGCAGTCCCCCCAGCCGACGGTGCCACCCTCGGCCGACAGCGCCAGCAGCCAGCCCCGCCGCTCCGTCAGCGTGGCCCGCGCGGCCACCCAGGGGCGCACCAACGGCAGACCATAGGGATGGACCCGGGCCGCAGTGATCCGCATCAGGGCCGGCGCGGGAAGCGGCCGAAGTCGGGCGCGCGCTTTTCGTTGAAGGCGTTGCGCCCTTCCTGCCCTTCCTGGGTCATGTAGAACAAGGCGGTCGCGTTGCCCGCCAGTTCCTGGATCCCCGACAGGCCGTCGGTGTCGGCGTTGAACCCGGCCTTCAGCACGCGCAACGCCGTCGGCGACAGTGCCAGCATCTCGCGGCACCAGGCGACCGTCTCGCGCTCCAGATCGGCCAGCGGCACCACCGTGTTGACCAGCCCCATCTCCAGCGCCTGCGTCGCATCGTACTGGCGGCAGAGAAACCAGATCTCCTTGGCCTTCTTCAGACCCACGGTGCGCGCCATCAACCCGGCGCCGAGGCCGCCATCAAAGCTCCCGACGCGGGGCCCGGTCTGACCGAAGCGGGCGTTGTCGGCGGCGATGGTCAGATCACACACCAGATGGAGCACGTGACCGCCACCGATTGCCCAGCCGGCCACCATGGCCACCACCGGCATGGGCAGGGTACGGATCATGCGTTGCAGGTCGAGCGCATTCAGATGGTTGACCCCGGCGCTGTCCTTGTAGCCGCCGTCCTCGCCCCGCACCTTCTGGTCGCCGCCGGCACAGAAGGCTTCGGTTCCGGCACCGCACAAGACCACCGCGCCGATATCAGGATTGAGCCGTGCCTTGTGCAGGGCATCCATGATTTCTTCCAGCGTCTCCGGCCGGAAGGCGTTGCGCACCCGCGGGCGGTTGATGGTGATGCGGGCAATGCCTTCGAAGGTATCGAACAGGATGTCGGTAAAGGCGGTCCCAGGGACCGGGCGCCAGTCGAAAAGGTCGGTGGTCATGAGACGGGGCTCCCTGATGGTCGGGTCGCGAAAAAAGACTGGAACCGACGCAAGCTTTCGGCGCGATTGATGGGCAGGCGGATGACGGTGGCGGCGGGTTGGTCGAGAGCGGCCAAAACCGCCGCCACGGCGGCGGCGTTGCTCTCGACCGTCTCGGCGGCGAGACCAAAGGCACGCGCGGCGGCAACCGGATCGAGCGCCGGCGGGGTCAGCCACCCCTTTTCAAACTCCGGCAGGCCGGCTTGAGGCAGATGATCGAAGATACCACCGCCACCGTTGTCAAGGAGCAGGATCGCCATCGGCAGATCGCGGCCGAGCGCGAGCCCCCCCAGGTCGTGCAGAAACGCCAGATCGCCCAGCGCGACCACCGTGGGGCCGAGCGCACTGGCGAGACCGAAGGCCGTGGACAAGGTGCCGTCGATACCGCTGACCCCCCGGTTTCCGAACACCCGCGGGCCGGCCGGCACGCGCCCGCCAAGCCAGTCACAGGCCCGCACGGGAAGCGAATTGCCAAGAACCAGCGGCGTTCCGGCCGGCAACGCCCGGACCAGACGGCGCAGCACGGCCCCCTCGAACGGCGTATCATCCGCGCAGACATCGCCGGCGGCCGTCGCGGCGGCGTCATCGACCGCCAGGATCTCCCGCAACCAATCGTCCAGTGCCGGCGGTCCTTGCAGGTTTCGGCAGACCTCGGCCACATCGGCGTGCAGAAGATGACTGGCCGTGCCTTCCGGATCCGCCAAACGCGGCGCCCCGCCCACCACCACCTGCGGCCGATCTCGTCCGCGTTTCAGCCAGTCCGACAGCGCGCGCGAGATCGGCGCCCCCCCCAGCCGGAGCACCCAATCGGCCGGCGGCGCGACACGCGCCACCTGATCGGGATGAGCCAGCAGGGTCCGGCCGGCCCGGGCATCGAAGCGCAGACCCGACAGCCCATCAGCAAACACTGGCGCCGCCAACCGCTCGGCCAAGTCAAACACCGCCGCGCGGCCGTCCTCACCCAGAGACTCCGTGCCGCAGACAATGGCTCCACGCCCGCCGGCCAAGACGGTCTTGAGCGTCTCAAGCGCCGCTTCGGACGGCCGTGGGGCGCGCGCCATAAAGCGACAGGGCGGCGTGGCGCTGTGTCCGGATACCTCTTTGCAATCCGCCGGAATCAACGGCTCGCGCAAAGGAACATTGATATGCACCGGTCCCGGCAAGGGATCCAGGCTGGCCGCCATCACCCGCGCCGCCAGGGGCGCCAGCCAACCGGTATCCGCCTCGGCCGGCGGTAACGGGTGGAACACCCGCACATGACGGCCGAACAACGCGATCTGGTCCATGGTCTGGTTGGCGCCGCAGTCCTGCAGTTCCGGGGGACGATCGGCAGACAACAGGATCAGGGGCACGCGCCCCATGTCGGCCTCCACGACGGCCGGAAACCAGTTGGCCACGGCCGATCCGGAGGTGGCGATCACCGCCACCGGATGCTGTTCCGCCTTGGCTAGCCCCAGGGCATGAAATGCCGCCGAGCGTTCGTCGATGACGACCCGCGATCTCAGCGCCGGATGGCGCAAGACGGCCAGCGTCAGCGGTGTCGAGCGCGAGCCGGGCGAGATCACCACGCGCCGCAGACCGGCGCCCACAAGACCATCCACAAGCGACGATGCCCATCGGGCCGTCACATCCCCGGGAGCGTTCATGGCTCGCCAAACAGATTGAGCATGGTCGAAAGCTTCATATCGATCTCCGCCCATTCATGGATCGGATCAGATTCGGCCATGATACCGGCCCCCGCCCACAACACAGCAGATCGGTCGTCGATGAAGGCCGAGCGCAAGACCATCGCCGCCTCGCCGTCACCGTTGTGATCAATCCAGCCGGCAACCCCCGTGTAAAGCCCGTCGCGGTCTTCGTTCATCATCCGCAGCCACTCCAGGGCCGCCTGCCGGGGCCAGCCCACCACGGCCGGCGTGGGATGCAGGCGCGTGACCACGTCGAGGAGCCCGGCCCCCGGCCGCAGACGCCCGGTCACCGGCGTCCACAGGTGTTGGACCTGTCGCAGACGCATGATCCCGGGCATGTCCGGGCGCTCCACGGTCTCGCAGACCTCGCCCAGGGCCTCGGCGATGGCATCGGCGACAATGGCATGCTCGCGCCGTTCCTTGGGTGAGGCCAGGAGGTCGGCAGCGGCCCGGGCATCGGCCTCGGACGAAGTGTGGCGCGGCGCCGTGCCGGCCAGCGCGGTGCTGACCACGCGCGCACCGCGTTTGACCGCCAAACGTTCGGGACTGGCCGCCACCACATGGCCACCGCCGTGCGGCAAGGCAAACGTGCAGCAGGAGGGATGCAGGTCCGCCAACCGGTCCGCGAGACCCTGGGGATCGGCAGCCTCCGTCAGGTCGATACGCAGCCGCCGCGCCAGCACCGCCTTGGCGATACGACCGGCGGCAATGGCGTCGGTGGTCCGCCGCACCCTGTCCGTCCAGGAGCCAATGGAGCATCCTGGGGCCCGGGCCGCAATGGACGGCAAACCACGTCGGGTGTATCCAGCCACCAGGGCCCGCGCGTCCGCAAGCCAGCGGGGCGCCATCTCGGCAACCGGCGTCGCATCCCGCCGCAAGCTGACCGTGAGCGTCGTCCGCTCCGTGTGCCGCCACAGCAGGACACGAGGCACCCACAGGGTCGGCGGCGAGGGCTCCAAGGCGGGTGGAACGGCCCAGAACGCCACGGGAGCCGGGCCTGTACCATCGTCGAGGACAGTCCAGGCCGCTCGGTGCGCCTCGAACCCATCCGGCTCCGACAGCGCGAGACGAAGAGCCTCCCCGGTCCCATACAAGGCGTGGTCCTCGTCGGGAGTCAGCCAGCGGCAGTCGCTTCCCAGGGTGATCCCGGGACGATGATCGGCGTTGATCGCGACGCCCGGAAGCGTGACGGTCAGGCTCACAAGACGTCCCGGGGGGACCGCTTGGATCGCGCCCTGTGAGGCTTGGATCGCGCGCTCCAAGGGGACCAGGGACTCAGGGTGGCCGGCAGGCGCACGCGTCTGATCAAGCGCGGTAGGACAGGACGTTGGCATTGCTCGGCCAAGAAATACGGGACAAATGGTTTCCCGCTTTACCCAAAAACACCCAGCCGAGTCAAAATCCTCCTCGCGACCCCCAGGGCTCCGAACTCGGGTTACAGGACGGTCATGATAGGGGGATCCCCCTGACGGGGATGTCGTGATTTGCTGCGCCACCCGCATTGGCAAAGCGATGGCGCATGGACGAAATGGATAACATGGATAAAGGTTTGGGGGAGAGGCTTCGGTTTGCGATTTTCCTGAAGAATTTGTCGCGCACTATGGATGGCCGGGACCCGCAGTAACTCGATCACTCTTTGCCAGGAATCTTGTTGTTTGTTGTGTGCCGCAGCGTTCCCGACTGCGATGACTTTGACCTGGTTTACGCTGGGAGCAAGGCTCATCTGGACTCCCAAGAACAAGGGGAGTCGGCGGCAGAAACGGTGCTACGCCAGGATGTCTCGGACATTCATCGGGTGTTCGACACCATCGACCGGCAGTTGGATGTCATCGGCGAGACCCGGGGCCGCATCGAAAAATGCATCGCGACAATCGTCCGCTACATGGACCGGGATACGGGCGGCGCCGTGCAACGTCTGAGTGACGCCCTTGAAAAGGCGGACCTACGTCGAGCGAATTCTCGGCGCGCGTGAGCGTATCCTCGCCAGCGAGGCACCTGTCTTGAATCTGGACGAATTTGTCGTCTTTCGGCGCTTGCGCGAGGTCTCCTTTATGTTCGATGGTTACTTCGCCGGTTAATGCCGGGTTGTTTCGCAATGCATATGGGCCGAGAACGACGGGGCGATTTGCGAAGACTTCGTTCTGGAGCGCGTCGAGACCGCCCTTGGTCCGGGGGACGGTAACCCATGCGGTATGAGCTAAAAAAGGTGCGCGATCTCCTGGACACGCGTGACGCTTGGAGACCCGGTCCCGGAGTTCCGCAACCGCCGGACGAGGATGAGTTGATCCGGTGCGTCCAGGCCCTCATGGCTCGGCAGTGTATATACCCGTGAGATAGCCGCTTCAGGCGCGTGTACCAGATCGTTGCCGCGCAGGCGTATCATGCCGTCCGACGTTTGACGTGACTCGACGATGGTGCTGTCCAATTTGAGACAAGTGTGATTCGGTTGTGCCTCGTGATGTGGGGTGCGGCACGCCACGGACACTCAAGACATCCGATGAAAAGAGCGCGGCAGGGCTGTGGACCTGGGCCCGCCAGTGCGGCAACGGACGGGCGGCCTCGCAGGCCCATGCGATCGCCAATGCGCTGGACGGGCTGAACAGGGCGAAGCCCGCGTCGGTCAGAAGGGGTGTCTGTGCCATCGGTGGGGACCAGGGGTGAACGCCCTCCAGGCCGGTGCGACCAGCGCTTCGACTGGACCGATCTGTTCGCCGCCGTCGAGCCTGCCACCGGGGACGCCTTCGCCCTCGTCATGCCGACCGTCTCCACCAAGGTGATGCAACCCAGGTCTGGCCCGACAAGGAGACCATCATCCAGGCCTGTTGCGACGCCTGGAACGCTCTCGTCGACGAAACCGACCGACTCAAAACCCTGTGCCTGCAGCCCTGGATCAAAAAAGTCATGTCATAGGCCGGCTGGCATCACATCTTGCGCCGTCTCCGCGCCATGACATACCGACAGAGCATCCAGCATTTTGGGCTCCGGACATTTGCCGACAGCACACCACAGCTTCGAGTACGTGCAATGGCCTCCCTCTCCGGTCGCCCTGTTGTCCGCCGAAGCCGCCGGATGGCCAGCGTCCGCAATGGGTCGGGTTACTGCCCGCAAGCCTGGGAGATGGCGCGGTGGGCGTTGGTGAAGCCCATCAGCGAGTAGGTGTCGGTGGTCAAGGTCCCACGCTGGGACGTGCCCTTCACCACCATGCGCGAGCCGGCCCGCATGGCCGCCACCAGCCGGGCGTCATCCTCGTCATAGGCCCAGGCGTTTTCCTCGTGGGTGAACAGGGTGAACCTCTTGTTGCCGTCGATGGTGACGGTTACCTCGCTCTTATCCTTGAAGGGGTAGCCGGCCATGAAACTGACCACGTTGCTCGCGTTTTCGTCGGGGCGGTTGCTGACGATCGCATAGACCTCGCCACGCACCGAATAGTTCCCCTCCTCCTTGGTCGGCTGACTGGCCATGTAACAGACGGTGCTGCCCTGTTCCTCATAGGTGTAGGCGGTCCAATCTTTGAACGTATCAATGGTCTTCACGTCCTGGGCCAGGGCCAATGACGCCGGCCCGGCGGTGACGGTGGCCACAAGCGCGAGGACGAGAAGGCCGCGCATGGAAGCGATCATCGCTGTCGATCCTCCTGGATGGGGGCCGACGCCGCAGGCCCCAATGCGGGAGGCGGGGACGGCGCTGGACCTTGGAACGGGGCAGAACGGCCGGATCGGGGCGGGAACGGGCATGACCACCGACCGGGGGTCCGTCATGCCCCCGCGGCCGCACAGACTGTGCCGCGAGGCGCTGTCCGGATCAAGCCCCGACCTGATCGGCCGGCCCGCGCCTTCACCGGCCCTTCAGCCAAGCCGAGGAATGGGGTCAAGAGATGGCGATGTCAGGCACAAACGTGGCTCAAGGTCTTACTCTCGGGGGCGTCCCCGGCCCGTGCGCTCCACCTGTTCCATCTCGGCCAGTTCGGCCAGTGGTGCGGGCGCCCGGTGCGCTTCCATGGCTTCTCGACGACGGAATGTGGGGCCACCGTGCACATGCGGCGCCAAATCGTCGCGCGGGCCGCCCTCGGTCACCGGGCGCGGCGCCCAACGCCCGCGGCTGATCAGGCGATCATACATCACCAAGGCGCCCGCCACGCCCAGATTGAGAGAAAAGCGTGTCGGAATCTTCACGATATAGTCGCATCGTTCGACCATGGCCGGCGACAGTCCATGACGCTCCGCGCCCAGCACGTAGGCCGCGCGGAGGGGGTGCTGAAAGCTGGGCAGGTCGATCGAGTCCTCGAACAGTTCGATGCCCACCAGGCGGCAGCCGTCGGGCAGGATCAAGCCGGCGGCGTCGGGGAACGCATAGAACGGCACTTGGCCGACACTGTCCGAGGTGTCCGTCGCCTGGGCGGCGCGCGGCTCGTACTGGGCCGCGATGGTGAAGACGAAGCTCGCGCCGAAGGCATGGGCGGAGCGGAAGACGCTGCCCACGTTGTAGACCTTGCTGATGCCCTCGACACCGATGCCGAAATAGCCGCGCATGTGACCAGACCGTGGTGCTCGCGCAAGCCCCGCCAAGATCGCCCGACAGGCTCCGAGGTTGGGCCGCGCGGATGGATCGGGCATCATGCCCATCCGCGCGCCGAGATCAAGAGGCGCGTCGGCGGCCGGCCACCGGTTGGCCCATTGGTGTTTGACCCTTCGATCAGGAGCCTTGCCCATGCGCGCCGTCGTCTGCCCCGCCATCTCGTCCCATAAGGACTTGCGCGTCGAGGATATCCCCGCTCCGCCGATGGTGGCGGACGGCGTGCGAATCCGGGTGGCGGCGGCCGGGCTCAACTTCGCCGACAGCTTGATTACAGCCGGACGCTACCAGGAAAAGCCACAACCGCCTTTCGTGCCGGGCTTCGAACTGGCCGGCACGGTGACCGAGGTCGCTGACACTGTGACCGGGCTGTCCCCCGGCGACCGGGTGCTGGCCATGCCGCCTCATGGCGCCTTCGCCGAGGAGGCGGTGGTGCCTCAGGGCGCGGTCTGGCCGCTGGCCCCGGGCATGGACATGGTCACCGGCGCCAGTTTTCCCATCGCCTATGGAACGTCACACTTCGGGCTGTTCGACCGGGCGCAATTGCGGGCCGGCGAGGTGGTGCTGATCCACGGGGCCGCGGGCGGTGTCGGCCTGACGGCGGTGGAGTGCGCCAAGGCCGGCGGTGCCACGGTCATCGCCACCGCGCGCGGGGAGGAGCGGGTGGCCGTCGCGCGCGAGCACGGGGCCGATCATGGCATCGACACCAAGACAGAGGACATCCGCGACCGAGTGCTGGCGTTGACCGACGGACGCGGCGCCGATGTCGTCTACGACCCGGTGGGCGGTGAGGTGTTCGACGCCAGCCTGCGCTGCACCGCGCCGGACGGTCGCTTGCTGGCGGTGGGATTCGCCAGTGGGACGGTGCCACAGGTCCCGGCCAACCGGCTGCTGGTCAAGAACCTGTCTGTGATCGGCTTCTACTGGGGCGCCTACATGCGCCTGGCGCCGGCGCGGGTGCGGGCCTCCATGAACGGGCTCATGGGTTGGCACGCCGAGGGCCGGCTACGCCCCCGCGTGTCCGCCGAGTACCCGCTGGAGCGGGCGGTGGAGGCCATCGATGCCCTGCTGGGGCGCGGGACAACGGGCAAGCTGGTGCTGCGCATCGCGCCGGATGCATGAGCGCCGTCCACGAACGAAGTCACCGGAAGGAGTGGCCTGCGCGCGTGCGGGCTCGGCCAGGGCGGCGACAACCAGTCCGCCTCGGCGCCGGTGGTGACGCCCAGCCCCATGCCGGCGTCGCCACCGGGCCACAGGCGGGGCAACGCGCGGTGGCAGGTCGCCCGCATGGATCAGGTCTTCCACACAGAGGAGTGGACCCATTCGCCGGGCCAGAACGGGCGTCTGCCATGACCCGAGACGGGCCGCATCCACCGGCCGCGTATCGGGTCTATCCTGAGAGTTGCGTCAGATGCGAGACATGGCGGGTCTCCCCTCAAGATTCCGCGAGGGGTTAACGGAGTGATTGTCGTGTTTTAACGCGTGCCTTTCAATGGAAAGATCGTGTTAAAACGCGTAGCTTCGTTGCGCGCATCCTATCCTGACAAGAATAAAGACCGGCATTTCGACCGCGTCGACAGCCCGCCCTAAGGACCGACCCGCCGGCGGCTCTTGTCGTGAAACAGGACGGGCGCGCCCCATTCGAGGACAACGTCGAGGCGAGGCGGCGCGTTGCTCGACTCGAGCGTCACGACGCCGCCATGCGCGCCCGGCTTGACCCGCTTGACCAAGGTGGGGCCGTCCAGAATGCGCACCACGCAGTCCTGATATAAACAGGCGTCGCGGTAGAAGGGCGCGTCGCGCCGATAGATCAACACATCCCCTGGCCAGTAGTCGGGATACATGGACTCGCCCTCGACCTCGACCGCCACCGCATCCAGAGGGCAGCCCGGCGGGGCATCAATTTCATAAAGCCCACACCCCTTGGGGTGATCGTCAAAAGGAAACACCTCGGCGCCAGCCCCGACGCGACCGACAACAGGCACCCCGTCCCGCCAAAAGGCGGAGAGCGTCAGATTCTCGGCCGATGCAAGCTTGGCAAGCAAATCAATCGTAATGCTCTTGACGCGACCCTTCATGAAGTCCCGGAATCCGCTTTCACTCACGCCGGACTTCTTCGCCCATGCGGTCGCTGTCAGCCCCGGAGTGCGGTCCAGGTGCTGGCGCAATTTATTCCTGACTTGGTCTGTCGCGTCCATACAACGAAGTTTAAGGGGGTTCGCGGAAAAACGCGACAGCGGAAAAACGCGCACATGCGGCTTGACAAATGCGCGTTAAAACGCGATTTTTCCTCCGTCATGCCGAACAACCAAACCATGGCGCGGGCATATGCCTGTCGCGCGATTTTGAGGGGCAACCCCTCCTCACGCTCGCCAAGGCGGCCGGACCGGGCGCACGCCCCGATCGCCGCCGCATGGACCATCCCACCGGACAGCCGACGCCCTGCACCGCCTGAAGCGCTGTGTCCCGGACGCTTGGTGACCGCTGGACATCAAGGCCACCCCCAAACACACCCAACCATCCCCCTGTCCCATCCGGGCAGGTCGCACCAAGGGGAACGCTTCCACATGCCTGGAATGACGGGTGCCACACCGCACGGACCGGCCACCTCCGGACCATCCCTGTCGGCGTCAGCACGGACCCTGCTCTCCGCCCTGACTTGCGCGGCAGCGACCGGGGCGCCATGCCCCAGCACCTTCGACCTAATGGACTCGCTCGCCGTCCAGAGCCCCGATGGTGTGCGCAGCGCGTTTAAGGCTCTGGAGCATGCCGGCGCCATCACTGTGGAACGGCGCGGACAAGCCCGCCGCGTCACCATTCGCGCCACGGGGGCGCGAACGACCTGGTCGCGCGGTCGAGGCCGCGCGCGTCCCGGGGCGGCTTACACCGATGGCTGGGAGACCGGACAGGATGCCGTCCTTCTGCGCCTGGCGCGCGAGGGCCTGGATCTGGCCACCATGGCCGACCGCCTGGGACGAACCCCCTCCAGCGTACGGCATCGCCTGCATCGGTTGCGGGCCGCGAGGACCGCGCCACCAACGAGCCCAACGAGCCCAACGAGCCCAACGAGCCCGCAACCGCCCGCCGCCAGGGGACGTGCGGCCAAGCGGCCGGCGACCGTCACCGCGCCGACACCGCTTGCACCGGTCCAGAAGCACATTATCACAACCGCCAACCGGCCTGAGGCCGAACGCGCGCAGATCGCCGCCTTCCTGGCCGCCGGGAAGGCGCGCAAACTGCCCCCCGCCTACGTGGGCGAGGTGCGGCACGCCGTTGCCCTGGTTGGACTCGCCCCGATCAGTCCCTTGGCCCGCCGGCTCATGCTGTCCATGGACGGTCGCGCCCGGTGCCCGGCGGACCTGGCCAAGCGAGGCCGCCTGGATCCCCAGATCGTCCCGGACCTGCTGCGCGAGGCGCGTGACGCCGGTCTGGTGGCCGCATGCCACCGCGCCGGCCGCGCCCTGTATCGGCGCGCGCCGGGGGCGGAGGCCGCCTTGCGCGCCATGGGCCTGACCCCGGCGAACGATGCGGACATCTCCGGCACTCCGCGGAAGAACGCGCGATGAGCGCCCGCCAATCGAAACGAACCGGAACCGGAACCGGATTCGGGGTGGATTCAGGCGGACCGGCCGGGATGCGCGCCCGCTCCGCCGAGACCCGTTACACCCGGCCGGCCGCTCCGGGGGCGACCCTGGCGCTCCGCCAGCGCGCGCGCGCCGCCGGGTTGGTGGTGATCGACCTGCGCGCCGTAACGGACCTGGAAACGGCTCGCCTGTGTGCCGCCGAGGCGGACCGGCAAATGGACAGCCTGCGCCTGGACATGGCGCTCCGGCAGACCGAGGAGGACTCATGACCCATCTTCCGATCACCGCGCTCCAGCCGCGTCCCCGGTCCGCGCCCCGCGCCGCGCCCATCCCGTGTGCCCCCCACCCGGGCCGCGGGATAGGCCGGGAGTCGGCACGGGAGTCCCGTCCCATCCTCCCGGCGTGGCGGCTGGCTCGCTGGGTCTGGGGTCAGCAGCGGGCGCGCGCCCTCCTGGATGGTCGCCACAGCCCAACGTTCGGCCGGCCCCGGGGTGTCTCGACCGATGGCTGCGCGGCCATCGAGCGGATCGGCCGCCTGGGGTGCCGCGTGGATACCTCGGTGGGCTGGGACATCCTGGAGGCCGCCGCGTCCGGCATCGCCAACCGCCTGGACGACGACGCCGCCCTGGTGCATTGCCGGGTCCTGGGAACCGGCGGGCCGGCCCTGGCGCTGGTGGTGCGCTGCGCCGAGGTCGAGCAGACGCCAGACTGGGACCTGCCGGTGACCACCTGGAAGCCCATCCTGGCCCGCAACGGCAAGGCCCGCGTCTATGACCCGCGTGTGGAAACCCACGACACCCTG
>Ga0126339_10002335_pt1 | contig 13515 bp, 12 predicted proteins | sample OrbTmetagenome_2_FD_92532 | JGI IMG/M metagenome (GOLD analysis project Ga0126339, IMG submission 92532) | Coral microbial communities from Petempiche,Puerto Morelos, Mexico - Orbicella T R C metagenome | ecosystem: Host-associated > Invertebrates > Cnidaria > Coral | place: Petempiche,Puerto... | reverse complement strand
GGGCGACGCGGTCATGGTGGCACCCTAGACCGCCGACACCAACAAAACCACCCCCGTCGGCACCGGGCCGTTCCGCTTCGCGCGCTGGGTTCAGGGCGATCGCGTGGAGCTGGAAGCCTACCCCGACTACTGGGGCGAGACCCCGGCGCTGACAACAGCCACCTTCCGGTTCATCCCCGACCCGACCGCCGCCATGGCCGCGCTGATGGCCGGCGATCTGGACGCCTTCTCCAACATGCCTGCGCCCGAAAGCCTGCCGGCCCTGGAGGCCGATCCCCGCTTCTCCGTGGTCATCGGCACCACCGAGGGTGAAACCATCCTCGCCATGAACCATCGCCGCCCGCCACTGGACGACATCCGGGTGCGTCGGGCCATCGCGCATGCGATCGACCGGCAAGCAGTCATCGACGGCGCCATGTTCGGCCACGGCACCCCGATCGGCAGCCACTTCGCACCGCACCATCCGGCCTATGTGGACCTGACTGGCGTCACACCCTATGACCCGGCGCGGGCCCGGGCCCTGCTGACCGAGGCCGGTGTCGAACCGGGCGCCCTGACCCTGACCCTGCACCTGCCGCCCCCCTCCTATGCCCGGCGCGGCGGCGAGATCGTCGCCGCCCACCTGGCCCAGGTGGGCATCGGCACCAAGATCATTCCCGTGGAATGGGCGCAGTGGCTGGACCAGGTGTTTCGCGGCCACGACTTCGACCTGACCGTCATCTCGCACACCGAGCCACTGGACATCGACATTTACGCCCGTGGCAAAGAGTACTATTTCGGCTATGAGAACCCGGCCTTCGACGCCATCATGACCTCCCTTGAGGAAACCCCGGACGAGACCGCTCGCACCAACCTCTACGGCCAGGCGCAATGGCTGCTGGCCGAGGACGCGGTGAACGGCTTTCTGTTCCAATTCGCCAAGCACGGTGTGTGGGACGCGCGTCTGCGCGGCCTTTGGGAGAACAGCCCGGTGCAGGCCAACGACCTGACAGGGGTCTCCTGGGCCGACTAGCCGGCCCGGCCGAGCGATCCAACAGCCATCCTTTTGTTTCAGTCGTCTCGGCGGTCGCGACCATGACGTGGTTCCTGGCCCGGCGCGCGGTGGCCCTGGCACTTACCCTGTGGGCCGCCTCGCTGGTCGTCTTTCTTGTCCTGGAAGTGCTGCCCGGCGACCCCGCGTTGCTGATCCTGGGCGTGGGCGCGCGCGAGGACACCTTGGCGGCCCTGCGCGAGAGCATGGGCCTCGACCGGCCGGCCTGGGCGCGCTACCTGGACTGGGTGGGCGGCCTGCTGACCGGGCACATGGCCAACAGCCTGACCTATGATGTGCCCGTGCCCGCGCTGCTGGGGCCGCGTCTGGCGGTCAGCGGGCCGCTGGCCTTGCTGGCGCTGGCCCTCGCGGTGGCCCTGGCGCTGCCCCTGGGGGTGCTCGCCGCCGCGCGGCGCGGAAAGGCCGCCGATGTGACCGTCATGGGCCTGAGCCAAGTGGGCGTGGCCGTGCCCAACTTCTGGCTGGGACTGCTGCTGGTGCTGGTGTTCGCGGTCGGTCTGCGGTGGCTGCCGTCCGGGGGCTTTCCAGGCTGGGAGGGCGGCCTCGGTCCGGCCCTGGCGGCGCTGATCCTGCCGGCCCTGGCCCTGGCGCTGCCGCAAGCCGCGATCCTGACGCGGGTGACCCGATCGGCGGTGCTGGAGGTGCTGGGCGAGGACTACATGCGCACCGCCCGGGCCAAGGGCCTGAGCCACGCCGAGGCCCTTTGGCATCATGGCCTGCGCAACGCCATGATCCCGGTGGTGACCATCATGGGTTTGCAGTTCTCCTTTCTTCTGGCTGGAACCATTATCATCGAAACCGTGTTTACCCTGCCGGGTATCGGCCGGCTGATGTTCCAGGCCATCGGCCAGCGCGACCTGGTGGTGGTGCGCGACCTGGTGGTGCTGCTGGCGGCCACGGTATGCGTCGTCAACTTCCTGGTGGACGTATCCTACGCCCTGCTCGACCCGCGTCTGCGCCACGGCGGCGCCGGGGTGGTTGATGACTGAGCCGGCGATGGATCCCGTCGACCGTCACGGCGGCCGCCCGGGCGGCCGGCGCCTGGGTGCCGGCGGATGGTTCGGCGCCGCCGTCGCGCTGGGGGTGTTGGCGACGGCCGCGCTGTCGCTGGTGTGGACACCACATGACCCCACCGTGATGACGATGGCCGACCGCTTGCAGGGGCCATCCGCCCTCCACCCCCTGGGCACGGACCATTTCGGCCGCGACACCCTGTCGCAGCTCATGGCCGGGGCACGGGTCTCCATCGCCGTCTCCCTGGTAGCGGTAGGGCTGGGCGCCGGGCTGGGGGTGCCCCTCGGCCTGCTGGCCGCCGCCCGGCGGGGCTGGATCGACGAAGCCGTGATGCGCTTCAACGATCTGGCCTTCGCCTTCCCGGTGCTGTTGACGGCGGTGCTGGTCACCGCCCTGCTCGGTCCCGGCGCGGTCAACGCCATCCTGGCCATCGCGCTGTTCAACGTCCCGGTGTTCGCCCGCGTCACCCGAGGTGCTGCGTTGAGTGTCTGGAAACGGCCGTTCATCCAGGCGGCACGGTTGGCCGGACGCGGGCGGCTGCGCATCTCGCTCGACCATGTGCTGCCCAACATCGGCGGCACGCTGATCGTGCAGGGCACCATCCAGGTGGCGCTGGCCATCCTCGCCGAGGCCAGCCTGAGCTACCTGGGTCTGGGAAGCCGCCCCCCCGAAATCAGTTGGGGCCGCATGCTCAATGAAGCGCAGACGTTCCTGTTCCTTGCGCCGCGCCTGGCGTTGCTGCCGGGCCTGGCGATCGTGATCACCGTGTTGGGACTGAACCTGCTGGGTGATGCCTTGCGCGATCGAATGGACCCGCGCCTTCACCACCGTCCCGGAGATACCTGACGCATGGCCCTGCTGGACATCGCCGACCTGCGGGTGGAGACTCCGGGCGCGGTCAACGCCCCCCAGGCCCTGGTGGACGGCGTCTCGCTGACCCTGGCGCGCGGCGACTCGCTCGGTCTGGTGGGCGAAAGCGGTTGCGGCAAGTCCTTGACCGCGCTGGCCATCATGGGGCTACTGCCGCCCGGCCTGCGCGCCCGCGGGCGGCTGGCGCTGGACGGCGAGGACCTTCTGGCGACGCCTGAACGACGGCTCTGCCGGATCCGCGGCCGCCGGATGGCCATGGTCTTCCAGGAGCCGATGACCGCGCTCAACCCGGTGCGCACCATCGGGTCCCAGGTGGCCGAGGGGCCGCGCCGCCACCTGGGCCTGACCCGCCGCCAAGCACGAGACCATGCGCGCGCGGCGCTGGATCGTGTCGGGCTGGACCCGCGGCGCTTTCCGCCGACGCTGTATCCCCACCAGTTGTCCGGTGGTCAGCGCCAGAGGGTGGTGATCGCCATCGCCGTCGCCTGCGGGCCGGACCTGCTGATCGCCGACGAGCCCACCACAGCGCTGGACGTGGCCACCCAGGCCCGCATCCTGGACCTCATCAACGACCTGGTGGACGAACGCGACATGGCGCTGCTGATCATCTCCCACGACCTGGGCGTGATCGCCGAAACGGCGCCGCGTCTCGCCGTGATGTACGCAGGCCGAACGGTGGAGTCCGGACCGACCGCGCGGGTGCTGGCGGCGCCGCGCCATCCCTACACGCGCGGCCTGCTGGGCGCCCTGCCGCAGGGACGCGGACGCCCGGGCGCGCCGCTGGCGGCCATCCCCGGGGTCGTGCCGGCGCCTGGAGACCGCCCGGCCGGCTGCGCCTTCGTCGATCGCTGCCCCCGCGCGGGCGCGGCCTGCCGACTCGCCCCGGTCCTGCTGGCCGACCCCTTCGGCCAGGCGGTAGCCTGCCATCATCCCCATGACCCACACGGGGATGCATCATGACCCCGGACGCCCCGCCTTTGTTGGACGCACACGCCCTGACACGCCGCTATCCCCTGCCCCGGCCGCATCCGCTGGCGCGGCGGCCGGCCCGGGTCGCGGTGCGGGATGTGTCGGTCTCCCTCGCGTCGAGCGAAAGCCTGGGGGTGGTGGGGGAGTCCGGGTGCGGTAAGTCCACCCTGGCCCGGCTGGTCACCGCCCTGGAGCGCCCGGACGCCGGCGTGGTGCGCATCGCCGGCCAGGATGTCAACACCGCCTCGGGAGCCGCCTTGCGCGACCTGCGCCGCCGGGTGCAGATGGTGTTCCAGGACCCCATGGGCTCGCTGGACCCCCGCTGGACCGTGGCGCGCATCGTCGCCGAGCCGCTGGCCGGGCTGGCCCCCGAGGTCCCCGTCGCCGATCATCGGACCCGCGTCGTCGACGCCCTGGCGGCCGTGGGCCTCGACGCCTCGGCGCTGGATCGGTATCCGCATCAGTTCTCGGGCGGGCAGCGCCAGCGCATCGCCATCGCTCGCGCCCTGGTCACCAACCCAGACCTGGTGGTGGCCGACGAGCCCGTCTCGGCGCTCGACGTCTCGGTACAGGCGCAGGTGCTCAACCTGATCCTGGACTTGCGCCGGCGGCGCGGGCTGGCGGTGCTGTTCATCAGCCATGACCTGGACGTGGTGCGCCACGTGACCGACCGAATCATGGTCATGGTCCATGGCCGCGTCGTGGAGACCGGTCCGACAGAGGCCGTGCTGGCGCGCCCGGCGCACCCCCACACCGTGGCGCTGCTGGCCGCGGTGCCACGACTCGCGGCCGCCGGAGAGGGACGCACCCAAAGCCGCCATCGCGCGGCCGCGCGACCACCGCCCGAAGGTCAGGGGACCGCCGTCGACGACGCGGACCCTGGCTGCGTCTATCGCGCCCGGTGTCCCTGGGCCGTGCCCCTGTGCGCCTCTTGCCCCCCCGGCCTGGCCCCGCTGTCCACGGGCGTCACACCGGGCCGGCACGCCGCCTGTCATCGGGCCGTGGACGTTTGGGCCACGCCGTGAGGTGTTTCACCACCCACAGTCATCAGACCGACATACAGAGCCCCTTTTCCCCTCGCCCAAGAGTCCTTACCTTGAACGGGTCATGAGCATCCCGCGCCCCCTGGGCCGTTCGGCCCCGACCCGCCCCGCCCTCGCCCTGCTGACGATCGTCGGATCGCTGATCCTAGCGCCGACGCCGCCGGCCCTGGGTGCCTGCACCGATGTGGCCCAGGAAGGGGTGGTCTGGCGCCGCTGCTACCATGACGGCCGCAATCTGGAGGGGGCCGACCTTCGCGGCGCCACACTCCGCGACACGTCATTCCAGCGCGCCATCCTCAAGGGCGCGGACTTACGGGGCGCCAAGGGGTTCCGCACACGCTTCGTCAGCGCCGACATGCGGGGCGCCGACATGACCGGCGCCGACATGAACGAGGCCGATTTCACCAAGGCCGATCTCTCGGACGCCATTCTGCGCGACACCGATCTGCGCCGCGCCCGCTTCTTCCGGGCCGTGCTGCGCGGTGCCGACCTGACCGGAGCCGACCTGGAGCTGGCCGACCTGCTGCACGCCGATCTGTCCGGCGCCACCTGGATTGACGGCCAGCGAGTTTGTGCCGACGACTCCATTGGTCAGTGCAACTAGAAGCTGGGTATTCTTTGGCTCTTAAAGGATCAAGAGCCGGCCGAACAGCATGGAACCGTGTTACCTAATGGGTCTCGTGCGCGCCTTTGGCGAACGCCAAGCCTCGTCAACATCCATCCTCGCGCCGCTGTTGAACCGCGCCCGTCCGGGCGCGGCCACGTCCGCCACCGCGCTTGGCGACACATTCCAAATTGGTGTATGGCTATCGAGGGAGGGTGCTGACCAGGGAAGCGTGTCCGAACCGTGCGTCGCAGCGTCTTGATCGGCCAAAAGACCGGACTGGATTTGGCGTCGAACACGGTATGCGGCCAGCACAGGGGACAGACACCGGCATGATCGAGTACGCGGAGACCAAGGCCGAAGCCCTGTCGGCGGCGAGCCAGGCCATGGAGTCGATGCGCCGGCTGGGGATTACCCCCCATCCGAACAACTTCGCGGTCTGGTACATCCACCATTCGCAGCGGCTGCCGGACCTGAGCCGGGAAATCAACCGCCTGCTGGATCTCGGCGCCGATTTCGGCCCAGAAGTCAACCAGACGCTGCACGATCGCTTCGTCGGCCACACAGACGAAAGCCGTACCCTGGCCAGCGCTGGCGAACGGATCGAAAACACCCTTGATCAGCTGTTGCGCATGATTGGCGCGGCCAGCAAGGGCACCGAGTCCTATGGCGCCACCTTGGCAACGTTGTCCGGGCGTGTGGAGGGCGCCGATGCGCCGTCCGTTCAGGACATCATTGGCGTGCTGGTCTCGGAAACCCAAAAGATGCTGCGCATCAATCGCAAGATGGGCACGGAACTGGGCCGCTCCGCGCAGGAAATCCGACGGCTTCACGATGACCTGGACAAGGTGCGTCGGGAGGCCCGCACCGATGGCTTGACCGGCGTCGCCAATCGCAAGATGTTCGACCGAGCATTGCGCGAGGCCACGGAAGAGGCACAGGACCACAGCACCCATCTCTGTTTGCTGATGCTGGACATCGATCTGTTCAAGGCCTTCAACGATACCCATGGTCACCAGATGGGCGACCAGGTGCTGAAGCTGGTGGCACGCACCATCGAGTCCTGTGTTCGCCCCGACGATATCGTGGCCCGCTATGGGGGAGAGGAGTTTGCCGCCATCCTGCCGGGCGTGCCCTTGCGCGAGGCCATGGAGGTGGGGGAGCGCATCCGCACCACGGTGGCCGGCAAGCGCATCACCAACCGCCGCACAGGCATGGAACTGGGCCGGATCACCCTGTCCATCGGCGTCTCTGAGTTCGCCCTTGGCGAGTCCATGACCATGCTGATCCAGCGTGCCGACAAGGCCCTGTACCTGGCCAAGCGCACCGGCCGCAATCGTGTGGTCTCGCAGTCGGAACTGGACGTCGCCGCCTGCTGAGGCCGCCCGCGATCGCCCCGCCGCCGTCCGTCCACAATCGCCCATCACCGCGCCCGTTCCAGCCGCCCCCGGACCGTCCGACCCATGGCCCCGACCCGCCCGTCGCGTGACACCGCCACCCGCCGCCTGCGCGTGATGCGCCGCGCCCTGTCCCGCCTGACGCGCCGGTTGGCCGGCCTGGACCCGCGCCTGCTCGCCCGAGTCGACTCCTTGCGCATGGGGGCGTTGGCCATCCTGGTGGGGCTGTTGACGGGCGGCGGAATCATCCTGTTCCGCGAAGGCATCGTCCTGGTGCAGGCCCTGTCTTTCGGCGCCGAGGACCATACTCAGTTGGCCACGGTGGTCTCCGGCCTGCCCTGGTGGGCCGTGCTGCCACCCCTGGTGCTCGGTGGCCTGGTCGTGGGCCTGCTCCACCAGGCCCTGATGCCCGGCGGACGCCCGGAGACCGTCTCCCATGTCCTGGAAGCCGCCATGTTGCGCGGCGGCCGGATGCCCTTGGGTCGTGGCCTGGTGGCGGCCCTGGGCAGTCTGTTGTCCCTGGGCGTGGGCGCCTCGGTGGGGCGCGAGGGCCCGGCGGTGCACCTGGGCGCCACCCTGGGCGCCGCCGTGGCGCACCTGGCCCGCTTCGGCCGCACCGGATCGCGGACCCTGCTGGGCTGCGGCGCAGGGGCGGCGGTGGCGGCCTCGTTCAACGCCCCCATCGCCGGCGCCCTGTTCGCCCACGAGGTGGTGGTCGGTCACTATGCCGCCAGCGCCTTCGCCCCGGTGGTCATCTCCAGCGTCACGGCCACCGTGATCTCGCGCCTGTGGTTCGGCGACGCCCCGGCGTTCATCCTGCCGGACCACCTGACCCTCACGAGCTTCCTGGAGTTTCCAGCCTTCGCCTTGCTGGGCATCGTCGGCGGCCTGCTGGCGGCGCTCTTCATGGGAGGTCTGATGCTGGTGGGCCACCTGGCGCCGCGCGTGCCCGGCCCAGCCTGGGCGCGCCCGGCGCTGGCCGGGCTGGTCGTGGGGCTCATGGCGCTGTGGTGGCCGGAGATCCTGGGCGTCGGCTACGAGGTCACGGACCGGGCCCTGAACGGCGGGCTGCTGCTGGACGCGGCGCTGGCCATTACCGTCGCCAAACTGGTGGCCACCGCCCTCTGCCTGGGGATGGGCTTCGGCGGCGGGGTCTTCAGCCCATCGCTGACCCTGGGCGCGGTGGCCGGCTGCGCCTTCGGTCTGGTGGCCTCGTCGGTGTTCCCTGATCTGTCGTCCGGAGCGGGGGCCTACGCCATCGTCGGCATGGGCGCCGTAGCCGCCGCCGTCCTTGGCGCACCCATCTCGACCAGCCTGATCATCTTCGAACTGACCGCCAATTACGCCCTGACCATCGCCGTGATGATGGCGGTGGTCCTGGCGACGACCGTGGCGCAAGCGCTGACCGGGCATGGCTCGGTGTTCCACTGGCAACTGGCGCGGCGCGGGCTGGATGTGGACACAGATCGTCAGCGCCTGATGCTGCGCGACGTGCGGGTGCGCGATCTGGTCTCCCACCACCCGCCCACGGTGATGGCCGGCGCAAGCCTGGCCGACGTGACCCAGGCGTTCCATGCCAGCAGTGGCCGCCCGGTGTTCGTGGTCGACCCCGCGGGGCGGTTGCTGGGGTCCATCGTGCTGCCGGACGTGGCCGAGGTGCTGCTGCACCGCGAGGAGCACGCCGAACGCACCGCCCTGGACCTGGCCATGACCGACCCGCCGGTGCTTGCGCTGACCGAAACCCTGGACGATGCCTTGAGCCGGCTGGAGGACCTGCGCGACCCGCATATGGCCGTGGTGCAGGACCACGACTCCATGATCCTGGTGGGCGCGGTGCGCGACCGCGCCCTGATGCAAGCCTATGCCCGCACCCTCACCCGGCTGCGCGCCGAGGACCGGGGCGATCCGGCGGGGTAGCCCGGCCGCGACCATCATCACCGGTCACGCGCGGAGACCGCTCACGTCACGACTGCGGCGGCATCCATTCCATGTCCGGGGAGGACACCAGGTGCGGCGTTAGATGCGTGAGGATCTGCGCCGTCAGCGTGGTGTCGAAGGCCCCGATCAGAGTTTCGACCAACGCGAACCAAGTCTCCTCGCGCTCGTTGATGGTGGCGTCCTCCGGCACCGTCTGACTGCGCCAGACCTTGGCGTTGGCCTCTCCCAGGGACACGCCGGTCAGGTCGTCCACCAGTTCCACGGTGGCCTCCAACTGAGCGTAGTAGCTTTCCGCCTGCTCAGTCTTGAGCAGACCCCGCACCCCCCGCTCCACCGTCAGCCGTTTTTCCACCACGCTGGCATCGTGCACGGTGAAGCGGACAATGGTCTCGCCCTCACCGTTGGCCTGGAGGCGATCCTCCGCCCATAGCCCGGCGGCCCGATCTGGCGCCAGCGGCATCACATGTTCCACGTTCGGCGGCCGGCCGGGACGGCGATACTGGGACCGGACCTCCACCCGGCGCGCGCGGAACAGAAACGGCGGCTTGTGGGAAAAACGCAGGTCGGGAAAGGCGGGCCGCGTTGGCGGCTGGGTACAGGCGGCCAGCCCGACCAGCGGGACCATGCCCAGGCCGAGGGCCGCGCGCATCACCGACCGTCGTGTCGCTGCGCCCATGACATCCCCTCCGTGTCTGCCACGGTCCCCGCACGCGACTCGTTGGATCACGCCGCGCCGGGGAGTTCCCCCGGCCCACCGTCCGCACGACCGTCCGAGTCGCCCCCCAAGTGCACTGATTCGGACAAAAAGATGCAGTCTGCTTTTTGTCGGAATCAGTGCACCAAATTCGAAACGTTGTGCAGCGACTCATACCGTCAAGGATGAACCCCTTGACGACGCCGCCGCGCTAGGAGCCCTCACCGCTCAGTGCATCCAGCGCCCGGTTCGAAAAGGTATAGTCCGCGCCACAGAATTGGCAAGTCACCCGCGCCATCCCGTCGTCCTGCACCATGTCCGCCAACTCGGCGCGCGAGAACCGCGCCAGGGCCGATTCGACCTTCTCGCGCGAACACCGGCAGCCGAAGCGCAAGGACCGCGTTTCGCCCGGCGCCAGACCCTCGCCATGAAACAGCCGATGAATGATCCGCTCCGGCGTCAACGCCGGATCCAGCAATTCGTCCGCCCCCAGGGTGTTGAGCAAGATCCCGGCCGTCTCCCAGGCATCGCGGGCCGCGGCGTCATCGCGTCCCCCGGCCTCCGCTGGCATACGCTGCAACAACACGCAGCCGGCCCGCCAGCCACCTGCGTCGTCCTCGGCACCCGGTACGCGCCGCGCGGCGGTGCGCAACACCGTCGGCAACTGTTCCGACTGGTGGAAGTAATGCGCCACGCAGTCGGTCAAGGAACCGTCCACAAGGGCCGTAATGCCCTGGTAGCGCTCGGTGCCTGGCCCCTGGTCCACCGTGAAGGCCAGATGCCCACCCCCCACCAAGGCCCGCGGACCGAGCGCAGCCGGACACGGCTCGTCCAAACTCCCGCCGGCGGCCCGCAGGGTTTCGGTCAGCCGCTCCTGGTCGACCCGCGCCACGGCGCGCACATCGCCGGTGCTGGTGACATCGGCCATCAGGGTAGGAACCGGGCCGTCGCCGCTGGTCTGCAGGGTGAACACACCCTCGTACTTGAGGCCCCCAGCCAGGGCGGCGGCCAGGACAGTGGTCTCGGCCAGCAGCGCCTTGACGACCGCCGGCTGATCCTGCCAGCCCAGAAGCTCGTCAAGAGCCCCGCCCAGGCGCACCAGACGCCCGCGCAGGGCACCGCCGTTCAGGTGGAATCCGTGGATGCTGTCGTTCCAGGGAGACATGCCGGGCTCCGATCGCTTCAGGGCGCGCGCCCGTGAGGTGGGGATGCCCCCCATCTCCCACCAGGGGGCCCCCACCAGAGGGGCGGGAGCATCATCCGGTCACGGGATCAGGTCATCAGGCGCCGAGGCACCAGGCCAGGATACCCTTCTGGGCGTGGAGGCGATTCTCGGCCTCGTCCCACACCGCCGACTGGGGCCCATCGATGACGGCATCGGTCACCTCCTCGCCCCGATGCGCCGGCAGGCAGTGCATGAACACCGCGTCCGGCGCGGCACGGGCCATCAGCGCCTCGTTCACCTGGTAGCGGCGCAACAGGTTGTGGCGGTTGGCCACCTCCTGGTCCTCGTCGCCCATGGAAACCCAGGCATCGGTGACCACGCAGTCCGCGCCGCTCACCAACGCGTCGGGATCGGCGCCCTCGACCACTCGGGCACCGCTGGCGCGCGCCCAGCCGATCACGTCGGGGTCCACCCGAAGCTCGTCCGGGCAGGCCAACCGCAACTCGAACCCGAAGCGCGTCGCCGCTTTCACCCAGGACGTGGCCACGTTGTTGCCGTCGCCGCTCCAGGTCACCACGCGCCCACTCAGGTCGTCGCCCTTGCGTTCCTGCAAGGTCAGGACGTCGGCCATCAACTGGCAGGGATGCGCGGCATTGGTCAGGCCATTGATGACCGGCACGGTCGCATGGGCGGCCAGTTCGGCCAGCCGTTCCGCCTCCTTGGTGCGGAACATGATGGCGTCCACGTAACGCGACAGCACGCGGGCGGTATCGGCGAGGGTCTCGCCACGGTCGATCTGGCTTTGACTGGCGTCCAGCATCAGCACGTCGCCGCCCAGTTGACGCATCGCCACCTCGAACGACACCCGGGTTCGGGTGGAGTTCTTTTCGAAGATCAAGGCCAGCACCCGGCCCTCGAGGGGACGCGCCCGGCCCAGGGTATCGGCGTTGCCGACGGTCTTGAGCCGGCGCGACAGGTCGAGAATGCCTGTCAGGGTCCCGGCCTCCACCTGGTCCAGGTCGAGGAAATGACGGGGGGATGTCCCGCCCGGCGTCGCGCCGGCGGGCTTCAGGGATGTCGTCATCGTCATGTTACGTCGCCAATGTCTCGCAAGCGGCCCGCAGCTTCTCAAGCGCCGCGTCCACCTCGGCGGAATCGATGATCAGGGGCGGCAGGACTCGCGCCACATTATCGGCCGCCGGAATCAACAACAGGTCCTGCTCCAGGCAGGCGGCGATGAGATCGCCGTTGGGGACCCGGCACTTCAGGCCCCACATCAGGCCGAGGCCGCGCACGCCCTCCAGGACGCCCGGGAAGGCGCCGACCAGATCGCACAGGCCACGGCCCAGGTCCTCGCCCACACGGCTCACCCGCGCCAGGAAGCCCGGCGCGAGAACCTCCGTCAAGACGGCCTCGGCCACGGCCATGGCCAAGGGATTTCCCCCGAAAGTGGTGCCGTGCGCACCGGCGGAGAAGGCGGCCGCGCAGCGCTCGGTGGCCAACAGCGCCCCCACCGGAAAGCCGCCGCCCAACCCCTTGGCCGCGGTGAGGATATCGGGGGTGATGCCGGCCTGCTCGTGAGCGAACAGGGTGCCGGTGCGGCCGACACCGGTCTGGATCTCGTCCAGAATGAGCAACAGGCCGAACTCGTCGCACATGGCCCGCAGGCCCGCCAGATAGCCCTCGGGCGCCGGACGGATACCGCCCTCGCCCTGCACCGGCTCCAGGAACACCGCGCAGGTGCGCTCGCCCACCGCCTGACGCGCCTCGTTCAGGTTGCCGAAGGCCACCCGGTCGAAGGCATCCATGGTCAGCCCAAAGCCGGTCAGGTGCTTGGGGTTGCCGCCGGCGGCGATGGACGCGAAGGAACGGCCGTGAAAGGCGCCCTGAGCGACGATGAAGCGGTCGCGCTCCGGCTGACCGGCGTCATGAAACACCTTGCGGGCCATCTTCAGGGCCGCTTCGTTGGCCTCCAAGCCGGTGCTGCAGAAGAACACGGAGTCAGCGAAGCTGGCGGCTACCAGTCGATCGGCCACGCGCTCCTGCCCCGGCACGCGATACAGGTTGGAGGTATGCCATAGCTTGCCGGCCTGTTCGGTCAGGGCCGCCACCAGACGCGGGTGGGCATGGCCCAGGGCCGACACGGCGATACCCGCCCCGAAGTCGAGCACGCGGCGACCGTCGGTGGTGGTCAGCCAGGCCCCCTCGCCGCTTTCGAACGCCACGTCATAGCGGGCGTAATTGCGCATCACCGACGGCATGGTCATGCCACGCCCCTTCCCTGCTCGTTCCCCGCCCAACAGCCCGGGGAGACGCACGGTTCGGGCCGTTCGGAGGGTGGAAAACCAACGAGCCGCGCGCTGGTCGCACACGGCCCGGAAAGGCGGGAGTGTGACGAGGGCGCCTCGCTTTGTCAACGAATTCGAGCAGTCGTTGAGTCCAGGGCGACCGCTCCCCTCGCCTAGCGATATGGATTCTCGGTCTTGTTCAGGTGATTCCGCACATAGCGGCTCACACCGTCCTCCAGGGAGGTGAACGGCCGATCGTAGCCGGCGGCGCGCAGGCGATCCATACGCGCCTCGGTGAAGTACTGGTACTTGTCGCGAATGGCTTCGGGCGTATCGCGCCACGAGACCCGGGGCACCTGGTCCAGCGCCCGATACACCGCCTTGGCCAAGTCAAGGAAGCTCCGCGCCTGACCAGTGCCCAGGTTGTACAGACCGCTGACCGTCGGCGTGTCCAGCAGCCACAGGATCACGTCGACCACGTC